>Ga0209826_1001460_pt1 | contig 16494 bp, 7 predicted proteins | sample GOMGulsemesocosm_5_FD_184637 | JGI IMG/M metagenome (GOLD analysis project Ga0209826, IMG submission 184637) | Methane-oxidizing microbial communities from mesocosms in the Gulf of Mexico - GOM15C Gulf of Mexico (SPAdes) (version 2) | ecosystem: Environmental > Aquatic > Marine > Cold seeps... | reverse complement strand
ACCAGAAATTCCAGCGAAGATAAAAGCACGTTCAAGTTCTAATGCCTGCTGAATCATCATATTGCCTGCTCCCATTTTCCCCAGTTGTCTATCTAAAGGAATGAGGCAGTCAGTTAAAATAACATCACCCATTGTCGCTGTTTTACAGCCTGTTACTTCAGGGCTAGTAAGAAAACTGGCACCAGGGTCTTTAGCTTCAATAATAAAAGCAGATAATTTATTTTCTAACCGTGCATAAACAACCAGTAAATCGGCTATTGGCGTATTAGTAATAAAGCGTTTATGGCCATTGATAACTATCCCTGTATCGGTTATTTCTGCACTCATTTCTAATGCATTTAGATCTGATCCCGCTTGAGGTTCAGTGATAGCGTGTCCCCCTATAAATTCGGCAGAAATCAAGTGGGCTAAATATTGTTGTTGCTGCTGTTCCGTTCCATAGGAAATAAGTGGAAAAATGGCTCCCCAAAGATGGGCATTAATAGAAAGTATCAGGCCGTTATCTAAACATGACTTTCCAAGCGTCTCATGAGCTTCAACTAAGTCAGTAAACTGATTGCCAAATCCACCCTGTAATGTTGAAATAGCATGCTTGAATAAACCCTGTTGGGCACAGTAAACAATACGTTGTCTGGAAGCGTGTTTATCACCTATTGTGGGTAGTTCATTCATGTGTTCTCCATTTGTCTCTGTAGCTGTAGGTAGTCCGTCTTTCCATTACTTAAATAAGGCAAAGCATCCATCACTATATATTTGCTGGGTTGCATATAAGCAGGTAATAACTGCCTAATGGGTTTTACAATATCATTAAGCGTACTATTTGTCGTTAAAACAACAATTGCAGCTGGGCGCTGTCCACTGGTACTGTCTTTAATACCCATAACGGCACAATACTCAACCTCGGGGCATTGCAGAATGGCCTGTTCTATTTCTGCGGGTTCAACTCGATAACCCGAACATTTAAGCATTCGGTCTAAGCGACCGTGATAACAAAACTCACCTGCTTCATTAAGTGAGACTTTATCACCTGTCGCGTAATTTTTATCATTTGTTAAAACGGGTTTTAGGCTTCCTTGCTGCCAATATCCCGATAGGTTATTGTTGCTTTTTACTAACAGCTCTGAGGTTTCTGCATCAATAGACAAGATTGAGCCACAAGCTGGAATCCCAATAGGGATAGCTTGCTCAGCAATTAAGCGTTTTCTGTCCACGGGCCAGTAACAACAAACATTGGTTTCAGTAGGGCCATAAAGATTGTAAAAAGCAACATCAGGAAGTAATTCGCAAAGCTGAATTAATGAAGGGGTAGGAAATACTTCCCCTGCAAATAGAATGCGCTTTAAAGCAGGCAATGGTGTATCAGTTAATGAACCTTTTAAGGCAATGAAACTGAGCAGCGAGGGGACGGTATACCAAGTGGTAATTTGTTGCTGACTTAACCAGCTGGTTAAACGGCTGGGAGACATCGACAGCATAGCGGGCATAAAGTGGATGCATGCCCCACGGCTTAAACTGCTAAACAAATCAAAAATACTTAGGTCAAAGTGAAAGGGGGCTAAGGAAGCAATATGGTCATTTGCATTGATATTAAAAGTGTCGGCAGCCCAATTAGAAAAATTAAGCATTGCCTGATGACTAAGTGCTACACCTTTTGGTTGTCCCGTTGATCCCGAGGTATAGAGGATGGCAGCAAGTAATTCAGGATGTATTGATACAGCAGGTTTTGTTATCGTTTCTGGAACGGTATTCAGATTAAGCCATAAATCAGGTTTGCTAAGCCAGTCAGGGCATTGCCCTTGACCAATAATGTATTGAGCATCAGCATCATTAACAATGAAATTAAGTCGTGAACTTGGGTTTTTTAGATCCAGGGGGATATAGCAGGCACCGGCATGTAACGTAGCTAAAATAGCTATCGTGGCATCGATGCCACGGTCTAGCGCGATAATAACACGGCGACAGGGATTTTCTTTCGCCTGAAGGTGGCTGCTTAGTCGTATTATTTGTTGTAGTAACTGTTGATAGCTTAGTTGGTATTCACCGTCAATGACAGCAATATTATCAGGGCTAAGACTGCATTGATGGAGAAATGATGAAAGTAATGTCATTGCTTTAAATTTGTTATTGAAATATCAATGTATTGCATAGTGTTTTTAATGCTATTAATCAAGTAATAATAGCATGCTTAAGTCAGCTAATGAGGGGGAATCGGCTAAAGGAATGCATAATTGCAGTTGCATCCAGATGTTTGGTGTTATCTATAATATTTACAACATTGTAGATGTGCATAAAAGGATTATTTTTACACAAAAAAGGTTATCAAAAAGGTGTCAATATTTGACAAGGGGGCTTTGCAAAAAGACTTACAATCAATTGCTTACAAATAATGCAAATCAAGTGAGACTGTTTATTTTATATATAACCTTAATCAAAAAGTAATATTTATTAAATTGAGATAAAATAAGCGTAATAAAGCATGATTCTGAGGGGTTTTTTTGCGGTTTTTTAATTTACTAAGCATTAGCTCTAAGTTGTTTGTTTTTTTGTTATTGCCGATTATGACACTATCCTTTTTTGCCAGCATCAGCATACTGGATAAGTGGCAACAATCACAATATACACAAAATGCATTACATTTTAGCCATATAGCTCAGAAACTAAGTACAGTTGTCTATCAGCTTCAAAAAGAGCGAGGCCTTAGTGCGGGTATGGTTGGGAGCAAAAATAAGGTTTATAAAATAGAACTTGCTCAACAACGGTTACAGACTGACCAAGCAATCAAACAACTAGCCCCTTTTTTTTCTGAAATACCTTATTGTTTAAGCGATGTTAAGGCTGATCAATTCCTTCAATTAAATATTCATTTTAGTCGATTGGCATCGACTCGTGGCAGTATCGATGATTTAGCAGAGGATGATTTTTTTGATTTTTATAGTCAACTTATCAAGGACACTTTAAATATTGTTAGTTTTTTGCAGCATCTGAGTATCGAACCTGCACAAAAGGATCTGGCATCCTCATATCTTGATATTTTATGGCTTGAAGAATACTCCGGTCAAGAGCGAGGCGCTTTAAACGGTGTTTTCTCTACTAAAGAATTTAAAGCGAATCAATTTAGTATGATTTCAAGTTATATCGCCAGTCAACATGCTTCGATTAGACATTTCTACAATACGGCGACATTAAAATATCAAAATAAAATCAGTCAAGTACTCGATTCTTTTTCAACTCATGAAGTAAAGCGTTATCGAGAAATTGTATTTAATAAAGCGCAACGAAATGATGCCTTAAATGGTTTACAAATATTGATTGGCTATGGGGGGGTAATCCATAACTTTAAAAACTATGTTATTCGAGGCAACGATCAAGATCTTAGGCTAGTAAAGCAACAGTTTAACCAGGCAAGTAAGCAAATTCAAGTTTATCGGTCGTTACCTAATCTTACGCAGTCAGAAGAAAAGGCGCTCAATGATATTCAAGCAACGCTTGCCGAGTATCAGAATAACCTTTCCACGATTACTGATATGATGCAAAAGAATGCCTCGATTAAAGCAATTGATACAGCCGTACAAGTCAATGACAAGTTTGCACTTAATGGAATCAAGCTTTTGCGTCAGAGTATCACCTCTCATGACCCAGAACTTTGGTGGAAACATGCGACGCATAGATTGGATAATATTCACCAGATCAGTGGTTTACTTGCGGATGATTTGATTTCAGAAGCACAGCAAAAACTACAAGACACACAAAATGTATTGTATTTGTTTTTTATCATTACATTATCCATTATTTTTCTGAGTTGCTTCATTGGATTAAAACTTCGATCAAGACTTGTTAATGAAATTAAGTATATCGCGGACACTATGCGAGCAAGTCAAAAGAACCAACAATTCCATCAATTATTGAGCACTAAAGGTCATGACGAAATTTCAGATATGGCCGATGCATTTAATAGTTTGATTTCGCAAAGGGTTTTTGCTGAGGAGCGATTAAAGTTAGCGGGGAAAGTGTTTTCTAATGCGCACGAAGGCATAATAATTACTGATATTGATGGGAATATTGTAGAAGTTAACCCTACCTTTTGTGAAATTACAGAATATAGTCGTGATGAAGTGATACAGAAAAACCCTAATATTTTAAGTTCAGGGAAACACTCGGTAGCGTTTTATTCTGATATGTGGCGAAAACTAAAGAATCAGGGGTACTGGAAAGGTGAAATATATAATCGTAAGAAAAATGGACAAATCTACCCTCAAATACTAACCATTTCAGCGATTAAAGATGACAAAGGCGTGATAACTAATTATGTGGCTTTATTTTCAGATATAACAGAAAGTAAGGATCAACAAAAACGGCTTGAGTTTATGGCTCATTACGACGTTTTAACCAACCTACCTAATCGAACATTACTGGCCGATCGATTTATTCAGGCATTGGCGCACTGTAAACGAAAACAAACCTTGCTTGCTGTTTGCTTTTTGGATCTAGATAATTTTAAACCAGTTAATGACAATTATGGACATCATGTGGGGGATAAATTACTAATTGAAGTGGCTGAACGTATTAATTCTAATATTAGAGATGAAGATACGGTTTCTCGGCAAGGCGGGGATGAGTTTATTCTCCTGTTAGGGGAAATTGAATCCGTTTTACACTGTGAAACCATACTTAAAAGAATTATTTTATCAATTGCTCAACCCTATGATATTGATAACGAAATGATATATATCAGTGCATCAGTTGGAATGACATTATACCCAACAGATCCTTCTGATTTTGATACCTTGATGAGACATGCTGACCAAGCCATGTATAAAGCGAAATTAGCAGGCCGCAACTGCTTCTATCAATTTAATACAGAAGAAAATTTAAAAACTGTCAATAGACAAACCAGGCTTCAAGAAATACAACAGGCCTTATCTGAAAATGAGTTTTGTTTGTACTATCAGCCGAAAGTCAATATGGCAACAGGCTGTGTGTTTGGGGCAGAAGCATTAATTCGCTGGAACCATCCTGAAAAAGGATTGGTGCCTCCTTTGGATTTTTTACCTATTATTTCAGGCTCTGAATTAGAAATTGAAATCGGTCGCTGGGTTGTTAACCAAGCATTAAAACAGCTTGAGATATGGAAGTCACAGGGGATTGAGCTTGAAGTTAGTGTCAATATTTCCTCTTATCATTTGCAACAACCCTCTTTTGTGGAAGACCTGGAAATAGCACTTTCTATCCATCCTGAAATTGATTCAAGGTTTTTACAACTAGAGATACTAGAAAGTAGTGCTTTAGGTGATCTTCAGTCGATTAGTCGTATTATCAAAACCTGTGTGACCACTCTCGGGGTGAAAATTGCGCTGGATGATTTTGGTACGGGATATTCTTCGCTCACACATATCAGAAATTTACCCGTACAAACGATAAAGATCGATCAAACCTTTGTCAGAGATATGTTAGAAGACCCTGGTGATTATGCCATTATTGAAGGGGTCATTGGTCTAGCTGATGCCTTTAATAGGGAGGTCATTGCAGAAGGTGTGGAAACGGTAGAGCATGGCATCATGCTACTGCTTATGGGTTGTCAACATGCACAAGGGTATGGAATTGCTAAACCCATCCCAGCAATAGCTATCCCTGACTGGTTGAGTCATTATATGCCTAATCAACAGTGGATCAGTTTTGGAGGTAAAGCTTTAACAAGTAAAGAAACTAAGAAAAGCCTGCTTAAACTCAGTTTAAAGCAATGGCAGAAGCATTTTGAGCATAATATTTTGGCTTCTCCTGATGACATTGTACATTGGCCTATTCTTAAAAAATCAAAATGTCATTGTGGGGTTTTAATTAAACGTGCAATACAAGATCATTTATTTGAAGATAAATATTTGGATCAACTGACTGCTGCACATGAAACGATGCATATGATTGCTAATAATTTATTCCTGCAATATCAGGAAGGTCAGTTGGAAGCAGCACGAGAGGGGTTGGTTGATATTCAAATAGCCATTAAAAATATGATAACGGTTTTAGGGCGGTGTGAATAGTATGAAAATACGCCCTGTTTTTTGTTCTGAAAAGAAAAGAGATTATTCAAAGTTTTTTATTATTTTATGCATTAGCTTAAGTTATGCTTTTTTTGGTTTTTTAGGTGATTTATTGACCTTACATGCCACAGATGCTGCAACTATATGGCCGCCAGCGGGTATAGCATTAGCCTCTTGTTTAATCTGGGGACGTTGGGTTTGGCCGGGGGTTTTTATCGGCGCATTTATTATAAATGGCTGGATAAGTTTTGATATTTCTTCTTTGCAGTCTGTATACGACTCAATAGTATTAGTTTCAATAATCAGTTTTGGTGCTGCTCTACAAGCTGTTGTCGGCCATATCCTGATTACAAGGTCAGTTGATTTAAAAAATTATTTTCAATCCCCTCAAAAAATTTGTCAGTTTTTATTTTGGGGCGGGGGCATTAGTTGTTTAATTAGTTCTTCAATTGGCGTGACGAGCCTGGTCTTTGCAAATGTTATTAGCTTTGAACAATACTTCACAAACTGGGTTGTTTGGTGGCTTGGTGATAGTATCGGCGTGAGTATATTCACGCCGCTTACCCTAGTGTTTTTTGCCCATCCACGTCAACACTGGAGGTTGAAGTTTTTTTCTGTTGCTATGCCGTTAGTGGTTGCATTATTAGTGGTGGTTTCTATTTTTTCTTATGTTAGTCAACAGGAACAGAAACAGAGAGCCATACAATTTCAAGCTGATTCTTCTCGTTTGTACGAGAAGCTTAGATCAAATGTTAACCGCTACCAGCAAAACCTCATCACTTTAAGCAACTTTTTTAAGCATTCAAAATATATTACACGATCAGAATTTAAAGGCTTTACCAAGCAAATTTTATTGCAACAAAATGAAATTCAGGCATTGGCATGGATTAGATATTTTTCTGCATCAGAAAAGCAGAGGTTTGAGCATTCTATAGATAAGGAAGGCTTAGTTGATTTTTTAATTTACGATAAACAGGGGCCATTAACGGTAACCGCTTTGGATGATCAATATGCAGTGATCACTTATATAGAACCTTACGAAAGCAATAAAAAAGCCCTTGGATTAAATGTTTTATCTGATAAAAATGTATTCGATACATTAGTCAAAGGGGTGAAAACCGCTAGCATAACTGCAACCCCAGGCATTAAGCTGGTTCAGGACGGTCAAAATAAGTGGGGGATCGTTATTTATCATCCTATCTATAGTCATAAACTTTCTGCTGAAACTCAGAATGTAACGCCTTATGGGTTTGTAGCGAGCATTTTTTATATTGAAAGCTTTATTCATGCTACGTTGTCTCATGATGAATATTCGATTATTGATTTTGAACTTTACGATGTAACGAGTACACATCAACCACAATTACTATTTAGTAAGAAAACAGATATTAATCCCCGTTCAAATCATGAGCAGAATGATTTATTAACTTTCCAACAAGCATTACGGGTAGCCGACAGACAGTGGAGTGTCCGCTTTTCCTCAGCTTCAAGCTATTCATCAAAAAACGGGGCAATATGGTTTGTTTTATCAGGAGGCTTTTTTTTTACGGCTATGTTTTCTGGTTTTTTAATGGCCTTGTCAGGACGAAGTGGTTTTGTAAATCAAGCGGTTGAAGAAAAAACAAAAGATTTGGCACAGCTAAATTATGTGTTGACGAAGACAAACCAGGCATTAGCTTCTTCAAACAAGAAACTACAAGACAGTGAATATCAGTTTAGAAAGCTGGTTCAAACCCAATCGGCCATCGTCTGGCGCTATGACCTAAAAGCAGAATGTTTTTCTTTTGTGAGTGATGAAGCCGAAAATTTACTGGGTTATAGCAATGAACAGTGGTTTGAACAGGACTTTTGGGTTAATCATATTCATGAGGATGATCGACAACAAGCCTATGCTTACACGCTAAGTGCTGCTCAAAAACAACAAAAGTATGAATTTGAATACCGGATGATCACAAAATCTAATCAGGTGGTGTGGGTAAAAGATATTGTAAATGTTGTTTCTAAAAATGGTGAAGCCAATGAGTTAGTGGGAGTCATGATTGATATAAGTTTGGAGCATGAAGCAGAAGAGCAAATGCGTTTAGCCGCCACAACGTTTGAAACACTTGAAGGAATAACAATAACAGATGCAAATGCCATTGTTTTAAAAGTGAACCATGCCTTTACGGAAATTACAGGGTTTAGCGAAGAAGAGTCAGTTGGGCAACATATGAGTTTTCTTAAATCGGGCCGTCAAAGTAATGCATTTTATCAAACCATGTGGAAACAACTGATCAAAACTGGAAAGTTTGAAGGAGAAATGTGGAATCGAAAAAAAAATGGTGAGTTTTTTCCTGAATGGATCACTATTACAGCGGTTAAAGACGATCATGCTGTTGTTACCCATTATGTGGGGGTGTTTTCTGATATTACCGCAAAAAAGGCATCAGAAGATGAAATACGAAGTTTAGCATTTTATGATCCTTTAACAAAACTGCCTAATCGCCGCTTATTGGTTGATAGAATTCAACAGGAAATTTTAGAAGCTAAAAGGAATCAATACTATGGTGCTGTTATATTTTTAGATTTGGATCGGTTTAAAATATTAAATGATTCCTTAGGTCATCATGTGGGAGATGAATTACTTATACAGGTTGCTAATCGGCTTAAATCTGTATTAAGGGAAGGGGATACTGCTTCTCGTTTAGGTGGAGATGAGTTTGTTGTGTTATTACCTTTTCAAGAGCAGACTGCTAATTCGGCAGCTGACAAAGCGCTTAATGTTGCAGAAAAAATAAGAGTGTTACTTAATGAAGCCTATCCGTTACAAAATAGTGAACATACATTTAGTAGTAGCTTGGGTATCGCTATTTTCCCAGCTGATAGTGACAATGCAGCTAATATTTTACAACAGGCCGATACCGCAATGTATCTTTCAAAAGAACGGGGGAAAAATTGCATTAGTTTCTATCATGCCAGCATGCAGGAGACTGCAGATAAACGCCTGGTTCTGGAAAATGAACTAAGAATAGCGATTAATAAGCAACAGTTAGTTTTGTTTTATCAACCGCAAGTGAATGAATCGGGTCTTATAATAAGCGCTGAAGCATTAATTCGTTGGCAGCACCCAGAAAAAGGTCTTATATCGCCTGCTGATTTTATTCCCATTGCTGAAGAAACGAGTTTAATACTGTTAATTGGTAACTGGGTTCTTGATGAAGCCTGTCGACAAATAAAGGAATGGCAGCTCTCTGATTTATCATTAAAATATATTGCTATTAATGTCAGTTCTCGACAGTTTAAACAGCCTGATTTTATTCATTTAGTGAGCACTGCAATTGATAAGCATGGAATCTCAGCAGAATGTCTAACATTGGAATTAACAGAAAGCATTGTTGCTGATGATATTAAAGATACGGCTCAAAAAATGAGTGCGCTAAAGGCATTAGGTATTAAAATATCAATTGATGATTTTGGAACGGGTTACTCTTCATTATCCTATTTGACACAATTGCCGTTGGATGATTTAAAGATAGATCAAAGTTTTGTTAGGAGTATAAATGTAACGCCTGAAGGGGAAGCCATTGTTGAAACTATTATTAATATGGCAAATAGCTTAGGCTTAAATGTTATTGCGGAGGGCGTGGAAACTGAAGAGCAGGCTAAGTTTCTACAGCAAAAGGGCTGTAAAACTTACCAAGGCTATTATTATGGGCGACCAAAAGCTGTTTCTGAGTTTATTATTGAGGCTAAGTCTAAAAGTCATTTGAAGAAATAGTTATTCTCCCCAACTGCGGATTTCTAGCGGTTTGTTTTGTGCAGGTGGTTTGCGTTGATAAAACAGTTACAGCGCTTGCTATACCCAAACGACTTGAAGTTGCAGGAATTACCCAAGCCGTCATTCCCGAAGTCTTTTATCGGGAATCTAGTGGTATGACTGGATTCCTGCTAAGAGCCTGCAGGAATGACGAGACATAGAAATCAAGCATATTGAAGTGTAATGGGTATATACAACTGTTTTATCGCTTTGTTTTAGACAAAAATAGCTCACTATTAATGCCTCATCCGTAACCACATGACGTGTACTAAAATTTAGATAGTCACATCCTATGGGCGTGAAAAATTAAGGCAATGCCTATGCATTGCTATGTGTTATACCAATCCCAATCTATTTATACTTGACCTAATAAATCGTCATTCCTGCAGGCTCTAAGCAGGAATCTACCTGTACGCATAGATTCCCGATTAAAGATTTCGGGAATGACGATTATTACAGTTATTATTTATTGGGATTGGTATTATTTAAATGATACGGAAATAACCCCCCTAAAGTATGATTCAAACCTTGTATAAACGACTCTCAGTTGGATTAATGATCGCCTTAATAACTGGGTGTTCAGCAAACATTAATCAGTTTAACCCGCCAGTTATACCTGCAGAGAATTTTTCCAGTCGTGGTGTTATTCCGATTGCTGATCAATGGTGGTTGGCATTTGAAGATCCTATACTTAATCAATTACTTGATCAGGCACTGAGTCATAATTTTAATTTACTGGCGGCTTATGATCGATTAGCGCAAGCCCGTGCCATTGCAAAAAATTCTGGTGCTGAATTAACCCCGCAATTAAATGGCTCCTTTGGCGCAAACCAAAATTATATAGAAAATGATTCAGGGCGCAGTACGGTCAATGAATTTTCTGCAGGGTTTGCTGCCAGTTATGAACTGGATTTATGGGGACGTATTCGTTTTGGCATGCATGCGGCCGAGCTGGATGAGAAAGCTGCGCAACAAGATATTCAGATTGCAGCTATTTCATTATCGGCAGAGGTCACCAGTACCTGGTACAAGCTAATAGACCAACGCTTACAAGCGGCTTTGTTAGATAAACAGATTAAAGTTAATCAAGATAATGTCAATATACTGTTAACTCGCTTTAAACTTGGGCAGGCCAGGGCGGCTGATGTATTTCAGCAAAAACAATTATTGCAAGCAACCATCGGGGATAAAGCCACTGTGGTTGCTAATATAAAAAGTTTTGAATATCAATTAGCAACACTTTTAGGACAAGCCGTTACAACATTAGTGCTTTCCGCCAAAACACAGTTTCCGTTATTACCTTCTAAACCTGATACAGGTTTGAGTAGTGAATTAATTAGGCGGCGTCCCGATATTAAAAAAGCTTATTTAAAAGTTCAGGCTGCTGATCAACGTATCGCTTCAGCTATTGCCGATCGTTTCCCTAAAATCAGCTTATCTGCTAGTTTTAATAGCAGTACCCCCGATTTACAAAGTCTATTTAATAACTGGCTGGCAACTTTAGCGGGAAATTTAGTTGTACCTTTAATTGATGGACATAGACGGGTTGCTGAAGTAGAGCGTCATCAGGCTATTTTTTCTGAAACCGTGAATCAATATGGCGCGGTTATTTTAACGGCGTTACAAGAAGTTGAAACCGCTTTAGTTAGGGAGCAGCAGCAAGCTCTTTTACTTAGTAGTTTAGATCAACAATTAGCCCTGTCTCGACAAGCTTATCAGCAAATTCAGTTGCGATTTAGATACGGTGGGATGGATTTTTTACGTGTTTTATCAGCGCGGCTTTCGGTACAAACATTAGAGCGGAGTCAGATTCGTGCAGAACGTGAATTGATTGACTTTCGGATAAATTTATATAAAGCCCTCGCAGGGGGGTGGTCAGTTAAAATACCAGTGCCTCATCGACCTGCTGATCTTATTAAAAATAATAAACAATGACTTATCACTTGCCAGAAATTGTATTGAAAAACCGAAGAAGCATTATTATTGCACTGATTATCATTTGTGTGGCAGGTAGTTTATCGGCTTATTGGTTATTTAATCGCCCCCGAGCCCCTAAAGGGATAAGTAAATTTATTGCTCCACGGGTGACAACTCTATCTTTTAAAGTCATAGATCACCCCACCACTATTTTTGCCATGGGGAATGTTATTCCATCGCAAAGTGTTAATTTAACCTCACGTATCAGTGGAATGGTGATTGAAGTAGGGGATAATTTTATAGAAGGTGGCGTACTTAAAAAGGGTGAAAAAATTGTACAATTAGATCCGACTGATTTTCGTCTGATCGTTCAGCAAAAACAGAGTGATTTGGCCCAAGCTGAATTTAATTTAAAACTGGAGCAGGGACAGCAAGCGGTTGCTCGGCGTGAATTTCAGTTATTAGGCGGTGGTCAATTGACTGAGCAAGAAGAAGAGCTGGTTCTGCGAAAACCTCATTTAAAAGCGGCGGCGAATAAAGTGCTGGCGGCAAAAGCAATTTTGCAACAAGCCAAATTAGATTTGAAACGGACACTGACCGTCTCGCCTTTTGATGCCATCATCCTTGATCGTAATGCAAATATCGGTTCGTGGATTTCTACTTTTTCGACAGGCACACCGTTAGTTAAATTGGTGGGCATTAATAGTTTTTGGATTGATGCTTCATTGCCTATGGATCAACTTAAATGGTTATCTATTCCTGGGATTAGTGATCAGCCTGCTTCCACCGTAAAAGTGAGTTATGACAGTGCCTGGGGAAAAGGAATTTATCGAGACGCGGTGGTTAAACGATTAAAAGCAGAAGTGGAAGCTTCAGGACGGATGGCTAAATTAATTATTGAAGTAGATGATCCATTAAGCCAGCAAGCGGTTAATAAAAATGCCCCACCATTGGTACTGGGAACTTTTGTTAGAGTGGCTATTACTGGAAAAACCTTAAATGACGTTATTGAGTTGCCTGCCAGTGTTTTACATGACGGCCGTTATCTATGGCTTGTCGATGAAAATCAGCGGTTGATTGTTAAGGACGTTCAGCCTATATGGGCAGAGCAAGAGAAGATTTACTTGGCCAAGCAACAATTACCTGAGAATGTTCAAATCATTAACAGTAATTTGTCCACGCCTGTTGCTGGTATGCAAGTAGAGCCAGCTAAACCAGTCAACCCATAGGTTTACTATGCACAATTCTCATTCTATTTCAGTTAAAGGGCCTATTGACTGGATGGTTAATAATGCTGTGACGGCTAATTTGATCATGCTTGCCTGTATTGTGGGTGGTTATTTGTTTATGCAGACCATTAAGCAAGAAGTGTTTCCTCAATTTCAAGTAGATGCTGTCAGGATCAGTGTTGCTTATCCTGGGGCTAGCCCTGAAGAAATTGAAACTGGGATTATTCTGGCTGTTGAAGATGCGATTAGTGGGGTTGATGGCATTGATGAGGTGCGTTCATCGGCAAAAGAAGATATTGCCTCTATTACTGTAGAAGCGATGAATGGGGTGGATACACAAAGACTTGCTCAAGATTTACAACAGCAAGTTGACCGTGTCACCACTTTTCCAGAAGATGCCGAAGAACCTCAGGTTAAGGTGCTTACCCTAAGGCGAAGAGGACTGACACTCGCAATATATGGTGAAACTAGAGAAAGTATCTTGCATGAAATTGCCGAACAGTTTCGTGATCGATTACTGCAAGATGCAGAAATAACACAAGTTGAATTAACGGGTGTTAGGCCGCTAGAAATTAGTATTGACGTGAGTAAAGAAAACTTACGTCGCTATCATTTAACTATTGGGGATATTGCTCAACGCATAGCAAAGGCCAGTATTGAATTACCCGGGGGGAGTATTAAAACAGATTCAGGCGAGATTCTGATTCGAATGAAGACCCGCAAAGATTATGGCCAGGATTTTTCCAGCATTCCCATTATTACCACAAGCGATGGATCACAAGTCTTATTGGGGCAAATTGCTAATATAACTGATGGCTATGAAGATAATGATTATTCAGCAACTTATAATGATAAGCCTGCTGTATTGGTGCAGGTTTACAGTGTAGGTGAGCAAACACCCATCCAGATTTCGGCGGCGGTACAGCGCTATGTTCAGCAGATTAATCCTGAACTGCCTCAAGGGATAAAAGCAGAGATTTTACATGATAGCTCAATAAGCTATGAGCAACGCATAGACTTATTGCTAAGAAACAGTGCAATGGGGCTAGTGTTGGTCTTTATTACGTTGTCCGTATTTTTAGAATTGCGTCTGGCATTCTGGGTGATGATGGGGATACCGATTGCCTTTATGGGGTCATTTTTAATTTTGCCATTCTTGGGCGTTACCCTCAATATGATCTCACTCTTTGCGTTTATTATTGCATTGGGGATCGTGGTGGATGATGCCATTATTATTGGTGAAAATATTTACCATTATCGACAAGATGGCTTGCCGCCAATGGAGGCAGCAATAAAAGGCACACAAGATATGGCCGTCCCTGTCACCTTTAGTATCTTGACCAATATAGCGACTTTTATGCCCTTGTTTTTTATGCCAGGGGTGATGGGAAAAATATTCTCCATGATTCCGATGGTGGTTATCACAGTGTTTTTAATTTCTCTGGCAGAAAGTTTGTTTATCTTACCGAATCATCTAGCTCATTTAGCCCCTATAAAAAAGCAGGGGATACAGGCATGGATTTATCAAAAACAACAGATTTTTAGTCATGCCTTCAGACTGTGGGTTAATCATAAGTATGGTGGCTTTTTGGAATGGGTTCTGCAACACCGATATTTAACCGTCGTGACTGCTTTTTCTTTATTATTCGTCACTTTGTCTTATGCCGAGAGTGGACGCATGGGCATGTCCATGTTTCCAAAAACAGAATCTGATTTTGCCAAAGTGACGATTAGCTTACCTTATGGCACATCAATTGATAAAACCAAGTTAGTGGTTCAGCAGTTAGTCAAGACGGCAACTCAAGTAGCAAAAAAAACAGGGCAAGAAAAACAGTTAGTTAAAGGTATTTTTGCTGATATTGGGGTGACGGGCAGTCATAAAGCGGTTATTACTGTTTATTTGACCGCCCCGAAAATTCGTAATGAAATTTTGAACACTGAACAATTTACTCAAAACTGGCGAGAGTTGACAGGGTATATCACGGGAGTCGATACGCTGTTATTTGAATCTGATGCAAGGGGCCCTAGTTCAGGGGCTGCTATTACTATTGAATTAAATCACCGTGATCTGGAGGTGCTGGAAAAAGCCAGTGAGCAATTGGCTAATGCATTACGTGCTTACCCACGAGTTAAAGATGTTGATGATGGCTTTAGCCCTGGCAAGCAACAATATGATTTTAGTTTAACCGCCGAAGGTAAAAGTCTAGGGCTGGATGAATTAACAGTAGGGCGGCAAATTCGAGATGCCTTTTATGGCGCTGAAGTGTTACGTCAACAACGTGGGCGCAATGAAATTAAAATTATGGTCAGACTTCCCAAGTCTGAACGGACTTCTGTGATGGATATGGATGATTTTTTACTCTGGACAGATAAGAATACTGAGATTCCTGTTAAGGAAGTGGTTAGGGTTAAAAAAGGGCGGGCTTATACAGAAATTAATCGCCGAAATGGTCGCCGAAATGTACAAGTTGTTGCGGATGTCACCCCTAGAAATAAAGCGAGTGAAATAACCAATGACTTAGAAGCCACAGAACTAGCCAAAATGCTTAAGCAATACCCAGGCTTGCAATACAGCTTTCAAGGCAGGCAAGCGGATATGTCAGAAAGTTTGGAAAGTTTAAAACTGAGCTTTGTGTTAGCGGTAGTGGTTATCTATGCCATGTTGGCCATTCCCTTCCAAAGTTATATGCTGCCATTGATTGTGATTATTAGTATCCCTTTTGGCATTATTGGGGCTATCTATGGGCATTTATTGATGGGTTACGGCTTGAGTATGCTAAGTATGTTAGGTGTGGTTGCCCTTTCTGGTATTGTGGTGAATGACTCGCTGGTACTGATTAATCATGCTAAGCAATTAAGCATTAAACACCCAGATAAAACAGCGGCCAATATTATTAAGATGGCAAGTATTCAGCGTTTTAGACCCATTATATTAACTACCATGACCACGTTTTTGGGCTTAATGCCAATGATTCTGGAAACCTCAAGACAAGCTAAAATCCTAATCCCTATGGCCATTTCTATTGGTTTTGGAATCCTTTTTGCTACATTGATTACCTTGATTTTGATCCCATCACTTTATTTGATTGTGGATGATTTAAAAAAGCTAAGGAATTAAGGTAGCAGGGCTAAGGTAATAAACAACTTAAATAGGTAGGTTGGGTTACGTTACCGCGCTTTGCTTGATAAGCTAACCCAACCTACATTTTAAGCTATTAATATATTAACCATTACGTAAAGGTGAACTTGAAACACTTTTAAAGCGAATAAAGTCCCAAGATTCACCAATGGCTGATTGTTTAGAGGCTTGGCAACAATGTTTATCTTTGAACGATCAATCGCTTAGCCAAAAGGACTTTGATAAGTTTTGGGTAACTGTTTATCAACGATTCGATAGTGGTAGTAATCAAGAGAAAAAACAAGCGGGAAGAAAATGTAACTTTGAAGGGTCACTAAAAAAATCAATTTATGATTTTGAGCGACCTGAATTAGTTGAACTTAAACAGTTTTTAAAACA
>Ga0209826_1001458_pt1 | contig 16495 bp, 17 predicted proteins | sample GOMGulsemesocosm_5_FD_184637 | JGI IMG/M metagenome (GOLD analysis project Ga0209826, IMG submission 184637) | Methane-oxidizing microbial communities from mesocosms in the Gulf of Mexico - GOM15C Gulf of Mexico (SPAdes) (version 2) | ecosystem: Environmental > Aquatic > Marine > Cold seeps... | reverse complement strand
GTCAAACATTCCCTAAAGGCTCAATTGTGATACTTGATGAATCTCAAAATTGGGACAGGGGAACAATGAAAACGATTTTGTCACGTAGTGGTGAAGATAATAAGTTCGTTATCATGGGCAGTAATAACCAAATTGACACCCCTTACTTAGGTAAGGCAAATAACGCTCTTACCTTTATGATGTCTCAGTGTGGTGAAGCGAACTCCAGCCACGTCAGAATTCAAGGTGTTAACCTTATAAACGTTGTAAGAAGTAGGATTTCTGAGTGGGCAGATATTGCTTTTGAAAAGGAGACTTGATCAGAACTTTCTTAAGTGACTCAGCGTAAGGTTCGTCCTTGGCTCCAACGTTGTCATTTAAACGTCATGTCTTTGCGTTATGCTATGTGGATGAAAAATAAAATTTTAGAGTGGTGCGTGTGACAAAAATTGATGGGCACAAGTATGTTGAAAAGGAACTGAGCTGGTTATCGTTCAACGAACGAGTTTTACAAGAGGCAGCAGATAAGTCGGTTCCTATTGTAGAGCGGGTACGGTTTTTAGGAATATTTTCTAATAATTTGGATGAGTTTTTTCGTGTTCGAGTAGCGAATGTTAAGCGTAAGGTGCTTATTGAGAAGAGTCTAGACGATGAAACACCTACAAAAAATCTTTTGCGTGCTATTCAGAAAAAAGTATTAAAGCTTCAGGAAGATTTTGAAGTTATTTATTTGGATGTATTAAAAGGGCTTGCACAGCAACATATCTTTTTAATTAATGAAGAACAGCTGAGCGAACAGCAGGGGCATTGGCTTCGGGACTATTTTTATAATAAATTAAAGCGATATATTGAACCGATCATCATTAATAAAGATACCGATTTAGCATCCTTATTAAAAGATGATTTAACCTATTTGATTTGTGAAATGATTAATGGGGATGATATTCAGTATGCGGCGGTTGCCATTCCAACGAGCGATTCGCCACGTTTTATTGAACTGCCAAGAGAGAAAGGTAAGCGGCGGAAAAATATTATCATGTCAGATAATGTGATTCGCTATTGTTTTGACGATATATTCTCAGCGTATTTTGATTATAAACAGCACAAGGTTTATTCAATGAAAATGACCTGTGATGCTGATTTTGGCTTAACGGATGATATTGACCAGTCGTTGCTAGAAAGAATGTCGGTGGGGCTTAAGCAGCGCCTTAATTCGCAGCCTGTACGCTTTGTTTATGAGCGTGATATGTCATCGGCTGCGATTGAGATGTTGAAAAATAAACTGGGTATTTCTAGGAATGACAGTGTTATAGCGGGTGGTCGTTACCATAATTTTAGAGATTTTATAGGCTTCCCAAACATAGGGCGAAAATATTTAGAAAACCCTAAAATGCCGTCTTTAATATCGCAAGATTTTGCTAAATACCCCAGTGTTTTTCAAGCGATTAAAAAGAAAGATATTCTGCTGAGTTACCCTTACCATAAGTTTAGCCACTTTACGGAAATGCTTCGAGAAGCTGCTTTTGATCCGGCTGTTTTTGAAATAAAAATTAGCGTGTATCGAGTGGCAAGCAATAGTCGTATTATCAAATCACTCATTAATGCGGTAAGAAACGGTAAAAAAGTACTGGCTGTTATTGAGCTACATGCACGGTTTGATGAACAGGCCAATATAGAGTGGGCAAAGGTGTTAACCGACGGTGGGGTAAAGGTTGAGTTTGGCGTCCCTTCTTTAAAATGCCATAGCAAGTTATGTTTGATTGGGCGACACGAGAAGGATAAAGCGGTGTACTACGCTCATGTAGGGACGGGTAATTTTCACGAAAAAACAGCAAAAATCTATACTGATTTCAGTTTATTTACCCGTAATGAAGATATTACAAAAGAAGTGATCGATGTCTTTGATTTCATCGTTCATAGCTATAAAAGGAAAGAATTTAAGCACTTAATTGTTTCGCCTATTAGTACGCGCGATTGGATCAACCAGTCGATTGATAATGAAATTAAAATTGCAAAGAAAGGTCATAAGGCTGAAATTTTATTAAAAGTGAATAACCTTGATGATAAAAGTATTATTCGTAAGCTCTATGAGGCGAGTTGTGCGGGTGTGAGAATCCGTATGATTATTCGAGGGATGTGCGTATTAGTACCGGGTGTGGAAGGCCAGAGTACGAATATTGAGATTATTTCAATTGTTGATCGCTTCCTAGAGCATACTCGGTTGAGTGTTTTTCATAATGGCGGTAAACCGAAGGTGGTTATTAGTTCAGCCGATTGGATGACACGAAATATTGATCGCCGAATAGAAGTTGGTTGCCCCATTTATGATGAGGATATTAAGCAACGCCTTATCCATATTTTTAATGTGCAATGGAGCGATAGAACAAAGGCTAGAATTCTTGATAAGAAGCAAATTAATGAATACAGGCCCCGTGGCAATAAACGAAAAATACGCTCACAAGTAGCCATATATGATTACCTGAAAGCGATTGAAAGTAAAAAACATGACAGATAAAATGATGAAAAAAAGTGATGACTCAGAATTGTTAGCGGCATTAGACCTTGGTTCTAATAGTTTTCATTTAATTATTGCTCGTATGCAAAATGGCATTATTGAACCTGTTAAACGAGTAAAACATCGCGTTAAGTTAAGAGCAGGGCTAAATAAAGAAAATGAGTTGAATTACGAAGCCATTCTACGTGCTGTTTCTAGCCTAAAAGAAATAGGCGATATATTAAAAGAAAGTGACGTAGAAAAAGTTAGGGTTGTAGCAACACATACTATTCGTGAGGCACATAATCGTAATGCCTTTTTAACATTAGCGGAGCAGGCGCTAGGCTTTCCAATAGAAATTATTTCTGGCAGTGAAGAAGCGCGTCTTATCTATCAAGGTGTGGTGCGTAGTGAAGCGTTGCTCGATAGCAGTTTAGTGATTGATATTGGCGGTGGTAGTACAGAAATAGTGGTGGGTGAGGGGAATGAGACCCTTTATAGAGAAAGCAAAAGTATGGGTTGTATTAGCTTTACTGAGCGCTATTTCTCGAAAGAGTTGAGCAAAAAATCATTTAAAAAAGCCGAAATAGCCGCCTTACAGAAACTAAAATTTTGTTCGCACCGTTTTAAGATATTGAAATGGAAAAATGTATTTGCAACCTCAGGCACCGCTAAAGCACTTTTTAAAGCCGTTGGTTTAGTGGGTGACAATACCGATAGCTTATTGTTGAGCGATCTTTTAGAGCTAAAGAGCTTGTTATGCCAAAAGACTGGTTTTGAAAAGCTTGCGTGGGTCGGTATTGATGAAGCGCGAGCTGGGGTGTTACCAGCAGGTGTAGCGATTATGATAGCGGTGATGAAAAGCTTAGGTGTTACAGAGCTAAAGTTTTGCAGCGCTGCTTTGCGTGAAGGTGTTCTTTATGAAATGGAGCAGCAAGATAAAGAGCAGAACACACGACTCTTAACCCGCCAAGATATGCAAACTCGCTACCATGTCGATCGTCGGCAGGCGCAACAAGTGGCGGAAACGTGCGAGCTATTATGGAATCAAGTGGCCGAAGATTGGGGCTTAGAAAAAACAGGGTTAAAGGAGTTATTAAAAGAAGCCGCTTATTTATATGAAGTGGGCTTACAAATTAGTGTCAGTAATTTTCAAAAACACTCAGGCTATATTTTGGCGAATAGCGAATTGCCCGGTTACAACCAAGATGAACAGGAATTATTAGGTTTACTGGTGAGTAACGGACGAAAAAAATTCAAACGAAGAAGCTTGCCATTACTGCGTAATGTTAGCCATAAAGTGTTAACACGTTTAATTCGTTTATTCCGTTTAGCGATATTGCTAAATAATAGCCGTCAGCCATTAGTGGTTGATTTGCTCAGCTTGAAGGCAGATGGAGGCCATATGCAGTTGACGATTGATAAGGAATTTTTTCTTGAACAAGATTTAAATGTTGCCGATTTAGATAAAGAAGCGAAATTGATGGCTAAATTGGGTCATAAACTATCTTACCAATTGGTTTAACGCAGCCGCTTACGCCGAAATATTATTTAGATGTACTGTTATATTTTAACAGTGCATCTTCAATTAACCCCTCAATAAGCTTTTGTAAGCTAGTGTCTTTTTCAATAGCCATTATTTTTAAAGATTTTAGTGTCTTTTTTTCTAAACGAAGGGATGTGCTTTTCTTTTCTTTTTTAGAGTCGTCTTTTTGGTTTTTCATTGGCACATGATTAGAAAATATAAAAGTATCTAGTGATCTTAGAAAGATTAAGCGAAGAAGTAAAGCTTCACCACCCGTTTAGCAGGTGGCGAGACTTTAATAAAAAGAAATTAGATTTTCTTTTTTAGTTTCTTGATTTTTTTAGTTAATTTTTTAATTTTTAGTTTAATAACTTTTTTCTTAGCCATGTTTAGCTCCTTATTGTTTATGTAATAATGATGTTAATACGTTGTTACGTAATGACGTCATTAATTGCTATACTACGATTTTTATTATTTATTTTCAAGTTAATTATTTTGTACATTTTTTAGTGAATAGTACAAGATTAGGAATAGTTGATTTGTGTTAAATTTTTTATATAAATTAAGGAGTAACGAATGAAGAAATTAGTTATTGAAGTAGCAGGAATTGGTCAGGCCACATCGCTTATATTGACTAAGCATGGTTTTAAAACTGTGGCTGATCTAGCAAACGCCAGTGTTGAAAGCTTATCAGTAGTACCTGGTTTCGCTGATGCGAGGTCACTTCAAACAATAAAGAAGGCAAAGGATCTGCTTCAAGCTACAGATGTATTAGTCTCTAAAGAAGTGAGCGGTTCGGTTGCCAGAAAGGAAAAAACAGTTTCTAAAAAACAGCTAAAGAATAAAAAAATAACAAAGAAAAATAAAAAAGTGGAAAAAAATAAATTAAAGCTAGAGGCGAAAAAGTTAGCCAAAAAAGTTGCTAAGTTAAAGGAGAAAAAAGCAGCTAAAAATAAAGCAAAAAAAGCCAGCAGTAAAGCGGCTGCAAAAAAGAAAAGTAGTAAAAAAAGTAAGAAGAAATAGGGTGCTATAAGCCTTCTATTTGAGTATTTTATTACGTGAGCAGTTACCAGCGACCTGCTGTTAATACTGGCGATTACATCAATAAAATTATTCATTCTGAAAATGGGGCGTTACTAGATACCTGCGCACCAATTTATTTATCTGATTGTTGTGATAGGTGCTGTTTACTTTTTTTGGCTAACCAAAGTGAATTATCAGCAGCCAATTATACCTGCCGCTGTATTGGGCTTTTTATTTTTGCTAAGGTGGCCACCTAGGCGGATTAGCTAAGTTTATTTAGCCTCTAAAAAAGGTAAAACATAAGGCCAGATATGTTCGGTGATAATACCTTGAGCTTTAGCATTTGGGTGAGCTTGGTCATCCTGCATTAGGCTTTTATCTAAAGCAACATCTTGCAGAATAAAAGGCACCACGGCAATATCATGCTCTTCAGCTAATTCAAAATAGCTGTTATAAAACATCTGAGTAAAGCGTTTGCCGTAATTTGTTGGGATGCGCATGCTTAGTAAAAGAACTTGGCAGTTGGCTTTTTTTGCTGCTTGGATAATGGCGGATAGATTCTTCTTCATTACCAAGGGTGGAATGCCACGTAAACCATCATTTGCGCCTAATTCTAGTAGTAATAAACCTGGTTTATGGTTTGTTAAAACATCCTCTATTCGGCTTAAACCACCAGCGGATGTTTCACCACTAATGCTCTCGTTGTGTATAGAATAGTCGAGCTGCCGCGCATCAATTTTATTTTGTAATAGCTGTACCCAACCTTTGTTCACACTAATGCCATAGGCGGCGCTTATACTGTCACCAAGCACCACAATAGGTGTTGCATTTGCAACAGATACAGACAGTAGCAGGAATAAAAAACAAGCTTTAACCATGATTAAACCTAAGGAAATGAAGTAATGATTATTAATGCCAGTAATGTAAACCAAGTGGTTACCAGCTCAGAAGGTGAGTTAAGCATACTAAAGAATGTAAACATAAGCATCAAACATGGTGAAAGTGTTGCGATTATCGGCACATCGGGTTCGGGTAAAACAACGTTATTGAGTTTGTTAGCAGGGCTTGATACAGCTACATCGGGTGAGATTAGTCTTGATGGTAAAAATCTTGGTAAGTTAGATGAAGATGGCCGTGCCAGTTTGCGAAATGAATTAATTGGTTTTGTATTTCAATCATTCCAACTGTTACCGACCTTAACAGCCTTAGAAAATGTGATGCTACCATTAGAACTGGTTGGCGATGCCAAGGCAAAACAAGCGGCTAGCGAGTTGTTAGCAAGAGTGGGCTTGGCGCACCGTTTAAGCCATTTACCCAAGCAATTATCGGGTGGTGAGCAGCAACGAGTTGCTTTGGCACGCGCCTTTGTAACTAATCCTACTATTTTATTTGCCGATGAGCCAACCGGTAATCTCGACAGTAAAACAGGCCGAGATGTAATTGATTTATTGTTTGAGCTGAATCAGGAAAACAATACGACCTTAGTGTTAGTAACTCATGATTTGCGTTTGGCCGAGCGTTGCCAGCGTACTATCCAACTTGAAGAAGGGCGCGTGGTGGTATGAGTTATTTTAAATTAGCGCTACGCCTTTTATGGCGTGATGCTCGTTCTGGCGAGCTAACTATTTTACTGATGGCGTTGATTATTGCGGTAACAAGTTCAACCGCTATCAGCCTTTTTTCTGATCGCTTGCAAGGCACAATGAATCAACAAGCTGCTGATTTTATGGCAGCGGACTTGCTGATAACAAGCCCAACTAAAGTTGCAAATGCTTGGTTGGAAAAAGCACAGCAGCTTAATTTAAAAGCAGCCAATGGGGCAGAATTTAGCACCATGTTGATAGAAAATGATCAGCTACTTTTATCCAGTCTTAAAGCGGTTAGCCAACATTACCCCTTGCGTGGTTATTTGAAAACTAGGCAGGCTGATTATCAAGATGAGCAAAAGGTTTATTCAGGCCCTAAAGTTGGCAAGGTTTGGGTAGGCCAGCGTGTGCTAACAAGTTTAAACCTTAGTATCGGCGAGCCATTGCAAGTGGGCGAGTTAAGCCTAACCATTAGCCGTATTTTAAGTTACGAGCCTGATAAAAGCGGTACCTTTTACAGCTTGTCACCAAGGGTTATGATACATACCGATGATTTAGTAAAAACGGCTATTTTACAAGCAGGTAGCCGTGTTCAGTATCTGTTCCAATTTAGTGGTGAAGAGGCTGCCATCAAGCAATTTAGTGCGTGGTTAGATGGCAAACTATCACCATCGCAACGCTTGTTGGATGTGCACGATAACCGGCCAGAAATTGGTGCTGCACTAGAGCGAGCAGAACGCTATTTAGGCTTATCAAGTATTTTGGTGATTCTAATCGCGGGGGTTGCGATTGCCATGGCAGCAAGGCGTTATACCGAGCGACACTTTAATGCCACGGCTATTCTGCGCTGCTTAGGCTGCCAGCAGAATCAGGTGCTATCGTTATACGGCATTCAAATATTAGTAGTAGGGCTGGTTGGCAGTAGCATCGGTTGTTTATTAGGCTGGTTTGCCCAATACGGCTTGTTTTATCTATTGGCCGATTTGCTACCAAGCACCATTGCCTCAGCCAGTTTATTGGCACTAATTATTGGGTTTATTACCGGTTTAGTGACCTTACTAGGGTTTGCTTTACCGCCATTATTACGGTTGAAAAAAGTATCGCCATTACGAGTATTGCGGCGGGAATTAGAGCCGCTCTCAAGCAGTGCGTGGCTAGTCTATGGTTTGGCGGCAAGTATTATTGCTGGGATGGTCTGGTATTTCACTCAAGACTTAATTTTATCGTTGATTATTATCGGTGTGGGGTTTGTTACCTTAAGTGTATTAGCAGGTTTAATCATTGTGATATTAATAGCAGTTAAACGGTTTTTGCCACGATTAAACTTAAGCTGGCGTTTAGGTGTTCAAGAACTGGTTCGCGAGCCAAAGGCCAATGTTGGGCAAATTTTAGCCTTTAGCATTACCTTATTAGCGATGTTATTAAGTTTTACGGTAAGGAATGATTTGCTAAAAGATTGGCAGAATCAGCTACCAGTAAATGCCGCCAATTATTTTGCAATTAATATCTTCCCCGAACAAGTGGCGGATTTAAGGTTATTGTTTAAGCAAAAAGACATTCCCACAGGTGAGTTCTACCCGGTGGTAAGAGGGCGCTTAATATCGGTTAATGATCAACTCGCTAAACAAATCGTAACCAAGGATTCGGTTGGTGAGCGTTCTATCCAACGTGATTTAAGCTTAACTTGGTCAAGCAGGCTACCTGAAGGTAATGAAATTATTGCTGGCAATTGGCAAGCAGTACAGTCGAGCCATCAGGTATCGATAGAACAAGAACTTGCTGAAAGCCTAAATGCCAGTGTTGGCGATAAGCTGGGTTTTACGATCAGGCAAAAAGACTTCACTGCCGTTATCAGTAGTATTCGTAAGGTTCAGTGGGATAATATGAAACCGAATTTCTATCTAATATTCTCATCGGGAACATTGGATAGCTATCCATCAACCTTCATAACCAGCTTTTACTTGTCTGAAAAAAACAAGCCTGCACTCAATCAGCTACTTAAAGAATACCCATCCATGACGGTGCTAGAAGTGGAAATGCTACTCAAGCAATTTGAAAAAATTCTAGCGCAACTCACCCAAGCGATAGACTATCTTTTATTGTTCGCACTGCTAGCAGGTATTAGTGTGTTATTCGCCTCAATCTACGCCAGCCTAGATGCAAGAGTCCACACAGGAGCCTTGCTCAGAACATTGGGTGCGAATAGAAAATTGCTTAAAAAAAGTCAATTTATTGAATTTGCAACATTAGGTTTTATAGCAAGCCTATTAGCCATTATTGCCAAAGAACTTATTAGTTACTTTCTTTATCAGCACGTCTTTCATTTGTCTTATCAGGCAAATTATTGGGTATGGTTGGTAATGCCAGTAATGGTGAGCATTAGCCTTGGGTTTGCAGGTATGCGTGGGCTGAAACGCGTAATAACAAGTAGCCCAGTGCAGGTGCTTAGGGATTTATAAATAGGAATAACTATCGGCTGGATTTTGGTACTTTTGGTATAATCCTAAATCAATAAAAATTAAAGACCAAGGGGTAAGCTATGAGTGACTTAAAAACAGAATTATCCGCAAGTGCTGGTAATGCGAAAATTGTCTATTTCTTATATTTAGCTAGTTTAGTGGTTGGTATAACTGGAATAGTGGGCGTGATAATGGCGTATATGAATCGCTCCGACGCAGAGCCTTGGTTGCAATCACATTATACTTATCAGATACGCACATTTTGGATAGGTGTCTTGTATTCGTTTATTTCTTTCTTCTTTGTTTTTATCCTTATCGGCTATTTAATGCTACTTATCGTTGCTGTTTGGATGATTGTTCGTTGTATAAAAGGCTTAAAATTTGCCGATAAAGGCGAAGCAATTCCTGATGAAAGTAGTTGGGGCTTTTAAAGAAAAAAAAGGCCAATTTTTAAATGATTATGTAAGCCCCAATATTATTAAAATATTGGGGCTTTTTAATTGGATGACTGTTTTTTAGAATTTTGTAGGAAAAGGTGTATAGAGTACAAAATGCCGTGTTCACGGCATAAATCTGGAACTAATGCTCCGGCTTCATTTTGCTTCAAGATCGACAGTATTTGACTATCTGTATAACGTGATTTTTTCATAAAAAACTCCTTTATTTCATTATAAGAATTCTCTACTTAAAACTCCCTTGGTTTTTAGGGGGGTTACATTCCAGCTTTGGTTGCAAACTGAAATGGGTTATACCGCAACTTGGGTAGGTATTACCACGGCAAGCTTCGGCCTATTTATTTTAATTCTTGCCCCATTTGTTGGGTGTTTTTTGGCGCAAATGAATTTGAAATATGTGCTGACGGTGAGTTTTTTCCTATTTTGGTTTGGCTTGTTACAAAGTGCTCTCGTAACGATTCAGGCAACGCCATGGGAACTCGCTTGGCCTCGAATGATTATGGGCGCAGGATTAAGCTTGTTTTTTGTGCCATTACTGATCATTGCGTTGTCAAATATTCCGCAGTATAAAATGGTGAGCGTAACAGGTATGTTCTACTTCACCCGAACGCTTGCTGGCAGCATTGGGGCTTCAATAGGTATTACCATTTGGGAGCGACGTGAAGCTTTCCTTTATGCGCGCCTGACCGAAACTATTACTGAGGCGGATGTGCTAAATAATGGCTTAAACGGTGCTGGGGTGATTACTCAACAAGGTGAGTTTGGGCATGCGCTAACAGAGTTGGCAATTTCGCAACAGGCAAGCCTGCTTGGAATGAATGATGTTTTCTACCTTATTAGCTTTCTGATTCCACCGTTGCTGATTATGGTTTGGTTTGCACGGCCACCATTTGTGACTGGCGGTGGTAAGTAGGTTTTTGTCGTTATAAAAAAGCCACTCTTAAAAAAAGTGGCTTTGGCGAAATAATTCTATGTGTTTAGCTGGTGGGAATTATTTAAGATTTTTGAAGATACTCGTATCAACACCTCTAAATGCTTCTCTCTCTAAATCATATTCTTCCTGGTGCTTTCTTTGCTTTTTTTGTTCAGCAAGATTTTGTTGCTCAATGCCCATTCTAGTTGCACGGTCGATAGCTTCTTGCTGAGATTCACACTGCCTGAAAGCATCTGACCAACCTTGAGCATAATTATCATCGTTTGAAAACCTTCTTACATCTTTTTTGAATTGATCAAAAAGACTGCCGCCTGCTTTGTTTCCACTATGGCAGCCATCATCAAAACCTTCCGCATAGGCCAATGGATAGCCTTGTTGTATCATGCTTTCTTTTTGGCTTACACAGCCGGAAAGAAGCATTAAGCTGAGTGCCGTTATGATAATTAGTAATGAGTTAATGGATTTCATTTTTATCTCCTAAAATTTTGTTGATGATGATTTTTATGTTTCTTTTGAGGCAGAAGTTGAAGCACCGCCAAAGCGATTACCTTCAGCAGTACCTTGTAAAAAGCCGCATTCAATTAATACCCATAGCTGGCCAATAATAGGGATTAAGTTTATCAATGCCCACCAGCCTGACTTGTTGCGATCATGAAAGCGTTTAACTTGCACTGCAAGCCAGATCCAGACGACAAAGGTAAAGTTTATAGTCGCTAGTAATGCCGTACTCATCATTATTGGGCTATCTGGCCCATATGGCCCCGTTAACTGATGGAAAAGACTACCCCAGCCCATCAGTACTAAGTTGACTACCCAATAAGGAAGACGGTTGATTCGCCCATTAAATGAAAATAAGAGTGATTTTAGTTGCATTATGATTTCAGTCTTTAAAAAGTGGTGGCCCAAAGTGGCCAGATTTTTTGAGCATCATGCTCCAAAAAATTGCTGCGCAAAATACCTGTAGTAACGTCAAATAATTCAAAGACCGCTGGACCGGTCTCGCCACGTGATTTCACGATAAGTAAATGGCCAGAGTCAATAAATCCCCAGCGTTGAATATTCGGTTTTTCACTTAGTATGATGCTTACACGCTTGTCACCCTTAAATATTTCAAGCTTCCCAGGATATGATCGAGCCTGGTAGGGGTTTGTATAGGGATTGGCTGCTTGGCTTCTATGCAAAGAAAGAGTTGGGCTCTCGGTGGTTATTAAACTACATCCTATTAGGCCAATAGTAGCGAAAAATAAGAGTACGTAGGTCAGGGTTTTTTTAGGGCAGCATTCTGCCACTACTCTCACAGTGAGTGTTTTCATTGTTTAGTGCTTTCATTAAAAAGGGTTAAATCCATCGTTAATCGATAACTTCTCATTCTATATCGGTGCATTTTCATACAGTTATCAACACCTCATCCTTAGGGACTATATTCATCCTAATATCGTATTCACATTTATTGTCACCATCTTGTGCTTTATTATAGTGCGTATGATCCTTTTTTCAAAATTCCACAGGTGGTTTTGAAGCGCAAGTAACTAATAAGATGGGCGTTAATAATACGATTAAAATTAACGCCATTTTTTCACCAAGTTTTAATTATTATGAACCGTAGGTGGGTGTGGCAACGAGCTTTATATTGATTGGGATTATGATTTAAAATTAGCCACGATTTATTTGGTAAGGGCTTGGGTCAACAGAGGTTGGCTTGTTAAGCAAAATATCAGCCATTAATCTGGCGCTAGCAGGCGCGGTTACTATACCGTTGCGATAATGACCAGCATTAAGGCTTAGGTTGCTATAGGGTTCCACTCGGCAAATGTAGGCAATACTGTCGGGTGATGTTGGGCGTAGGCCTGCCCAGTGATAGTCAGCATCAATGTTTTCCAGTGTTGGGAATAATTGCTTGGCAAAGGTGCTTAATTCATCAAAAGCTTGCTGAGTTGTGCTGGCATCAAAACCAGTGTTTTCGCGGGTACTACCAACAATAATGCGGCCATCTTTACGAGGGATGATGTAGCGATCACCTTCCATAACCATGCACATATCGGGGATTTCTACTGGTGGGAAGCAAATCATTTGTCCTTTAACAGCTGTAATATCAGGTTTTGGTTGGTCACCAGGTAAGAGTTCTGGACTCCAGACACCCCCGCAAACAACATATTCGGAGGCTTTTAATAAGGCATGATCTGTTTGGATTCCGGTGATTTGAGATTGCTGTGTTTGAAATTGCTGTGTTTGAAATTGCAGCGCTTGGTGACCACTAAAAAAGGTAACACCTTTCGCCGCTAAATCAATTTCTAATGCAGCCAATAAACGATGGGGGCGAATGGTAGCGACATCTGGGCGAAGCAGGGCATCTTGTTCAGTTGGTTTTAAATGAGGGTAACGAGAATTGGTTTGCTCACAACTTAAACGCTCATTTGGCAAGCCATTTTGCTGGCACCAAGGCTGAGTGTTATCAATACCATCATCGTTAATAACGAGCATGCCGGATTCTACCCATTCTGGGTTAATACCGGTTTGTTGATATAGCTCAGTAGATAGCTGTTCATAACCGCGTTCGCTAATGCGGCTAATAGCATTAACCGCAGGAGTGTAAAGCCAAGGGCGCATAGGGGACAGGATGCCACCAGCTGCCCAAGAAGCTTGTTGGCCTGGGCTATTTTTTTCAATAACGGCTACTTTTGCACCCGTTTGCTGTAATTCTTTGGCTGTTAATAAACCAATAATTCCGCCGCCAATAATGATGAAGTCAAACATAAACTGTTGTTTTGAAAAATTGTTAGTATAGCGTAACCTATAGCGCTAATTTTTGATCTTTATCAGGCTTTAAGTAATGAAAAAACAGCTGTACCCAGCAATTGAACCATTCGCATCAGGTTACTTGGAAACGGGTGATGGTCATCAGGTTTATTTTGAGCAAGTCGGTAGTCCAAATGGTATACCAGTAGTTTTTTTGCATGGTGGCCCAGGTTCAAGTTGTAAGGATCATCATCGTTGTTTTTTTAACCCTGAAAAATATCATATTATTCTTATCGACCAACGCGGCGCAGGGCGTTCAACGCCGCTAGCTAAGTTAAGGCACAATACAACCAATCATTTATTGCAAGATATGGAAGCGATTCGCCAACAATTGGCGATAGATAAGTGGCTATTATTTGGTGGCTCATGGGGAGCAACATTGGCTTTGCTGTATGCTGAAACCTACGCCAATAGAACCGCTGGTTTGATTGTTCGTGGTACCTTTTTAGCACGTGAGAAAGATGCGGACTGGTTGCTGAAAGATGGTGCAAGCCGCTTGTTTCCAGAAGCTTGGCAGCGCTTCAATCAACATATTTCAACTAATGAACGTAAAGATACTCTGGCAGCCTACCATTTACGGTTGAATATCGATGATGATGAGGTTCGTCAAGATGCTACCAGAGAATGGGATGCGTGGGGTGGAGCGGTGGTGCTTGGCGAAGACTTCGATGCTATTGAGCTAGAAGGTGATGTACCAGAAACAGCTATTGCCCAGGCGCAAATTGAAACGCATTATGCAAAAAATAAATACTTTATCGAAGAGAACCAACTTCTAGCGAATGTCGCTCATTTACAGAATTTACCTTGTACCATTATTCACGGCAAGCAAGATTTCATGTGCCCAATAGAATCATCCTTTGCGTTATCCCAATTACTACCAGATGCGAGCTTTATTCCGTTAGCTAACTCGAATCATCTTGCGCATGGTGATGAAATGGTTGATGCGTTAGTTAATGCAGCAGATGTTTTTGCAGAAGAATATGGTGCTTTATTAAGCAAGCAACAGTGAAGTTAAACGTACTGATACAATCCATGCGGCTGCCCTTTGTTGTGCTTAGCCCAATTTGTGTTTTGTTGGGAGTGAGTACGGTTATAGCGCATCAGGGCGATATTGATCCGTTGATGTTGGCATTAGTCATCGTCGGTGGCGTGTTGGCAGCGATCAGTGCGAATGTGTTTAATGAATATTTAGACTTTAAAAGTGGCTTGGACTTTCTTACCAATAGAACGCTATTTAGTGGTGGGAGTGGAGCCTTACCAACGAATCCAGCCATGCATAGAGCTGTTTTAGGTTTGGCTTTTATAACCTTATTATTAACCTTAGCGGTGGGTGTTATTGTTATTTATCGTGCGGGTTTGGCGATATTACCAATTGGTTTTCTAGGTGTGCTATTAATTGTTTTATATACCGGATGGCTCAATAAGAAGCCGATACTTTGCCTGATTTCACCAGGTTTGGGGTATGGGTTTTTAATGGTTGTTGGTTCACAAGTTGTTTTAGAAGGGCAGTATAAAATGCTATCTTTCGGCGTTGCCTTGGTGCCATTCTTTTTAGCTAATAATTTATTATTACTCAATCAATACCCCGATATTGATGCAGATATAACGGTAGCTAGAAACCACCTTGCCATTGCTTATGGAACAAGTATTGCGAATTGGGTATATGGTTTTTTTGCGATAGCAACCCTGCTCGCTATTTTACTACCGGTAGCATTAGGTTATTTACCATCATTAAGCCTGATTGCTTTATTACCGATGCCATTAGCATTTTATGCTTTATATGGTGGTATAAAATATCAAAAACTAATTGGGGAACATGTGCGGTTTCTTGCCGCAAATGCAGCTGTCAGCTTGCTCGTACCTTTATTATTAGGCATATCAATCATAATTACATACATTTAAGGAACTAAAATGAAAACAGCAGAAGCAATAAAAACACGTAGGTCGGTGAAGCATTACGATGCTAGCCACAGCATGAGCCAAGAAGATGTTGATCAGATTCTTTCATTAGCAATCTTGTCACCAACTGCCTTTAATCTAGAACACTGGCGTTTTGTGGTGGTGGATGACGTTAAATTAAGACAAAAAATAAGAGCAGAATCTTGGGATCAGACGCAAGTAACCGACTCATCTCTCTTTATTGTGCTGTGTGCCGATGTGAAAACATGGGAAAGCCCAGAGCGTTGCTGGGAAAAAGCATCACAAGAAGTGAAAGATAGAATCTTTCCAGCGATTGATGCCTTCTACCGTGGCAAAGACCAAGTACAACGAGATGAAACAATGCGCTCTTGCGGTATTGCAGCGCAAACCATTATGTTGGCGGCAAAAACATTGGGTTATGATTCTTGTCCAATGGTTGGGTTTGATTTTGATAAAGTGGCTGAGTTAATAAAGCTGCCAGAAGATCATGTTATTGCAATGTTTATTGCTGTTGGCAAAGGTATAGAGCCAGCTAAACCAAAAGCGGGTCAGTTAAGCCTTGAAGACGTAGTGGTTAAGAATACCTTTAGCTAATATTCATTTATAGCAAGAATAAAAAAAGGGCTATCCAATAATGGATAGCCCTTTTTTACAGAATGAAACTCTGCTTAGAATGTTGTACCAACACCAATACCCCAAACAATAGGGTCTACGTCGATATCAACTTTGATAGTAGTACCAGGAGTTTTGAACTTAGCGTCAGCACTCATATCAATGTACTTTACATCAAAGTTAACAAACCAATCTTCAGTGATGTCAATGTCTAAACCAGCTTGCATGGCAAGGCCAAATGAATCATCTACTTCTAGGCCCATTCCATCAAGAGCACCAGTTGATTTAGTGTCGAAATAATGAGTATAGTTAACACCAAACCCAGCGTAAGGGCGGATGCTTGAAGTTGGCATGAAGTGATACTGTAGAGTTAAAGTAGGTGGTAAAACTTTAACATCTGCAACCTTACCAAGGTTTCCTGTTTCTACTGACTTGGCTTTAACCTCGTGGTCGGAAAAACCAAGGATAAGCTCTACGCCCCAATTAGGAGAAAGCATATAAGTGAAATCAAGTTCAGGAATAACATCAGAACCTACACTCGCACCACTATTTGTTAATGTTCCTAAAGCACTGTGCTGTAGCGATCCACTGTCGTCTTGAGGATCTACTAATAGAATACGGCCACGGACGACGATGTCGCCAGCTTCATAAGCCATTACAGGGCTTGCAATCATTACTGATGCAGTAGCTGCCGTTAGTAATGCAGTAACTT
>Ga0209826_1001456_pt1 | contig 16513 bp, 12 predicted proteins | sample GOMGulsemesocosm_5_FD_184637 | JGI IMG/M metagenome (GOLD analysis project Ga0209826, IMG submission 184637) | Methane-oxidizing microbial communities from mesocosms in the Gulf of Mexico - GOM15C Gulf of Mexico (SPAdes) (version 2) | ecosystem: Environmental > Aquatic > Marine > Cold seeps... | reverse complement strand
TCTACTTCAGAACAACAGACGTAACAGGTGCATGTGATTTACCAGAAGGCGTAGAAATGGTTATGCCGGGTGATAACGTGCAAATGACTGTTAAATTAATTAATCCTATTGCGATGGAAGACGGTTTACGTTTTGCTATTCGTGAAGGTGGCCGCACAGTTGGTGCTGGCGTTGTTGCTAAAATTATTGAGTAATTTTAGCAGGCTTAAGAAATAGCTGTATTTGTAGTATAGGTCAGTAGCTCAATTGGCAGAGCAGCGGTCTCCAAAACCGCAGGTTGGGGGTTCGATTCCCTCCTGGCCTGCCAGTGGCAGGTGTGAAGGCCTTAGTCTTTAAATGTAAATTACAAGTTGTTAGTATGAATGCAGAAACAGAATCAAGTTCTGGTCAGATCGATATATTTAAATTAGGGCTTTCAGTTTTGGCAATTATTGCTGGAGTTGTCGGCTTTTATTTTTTTGGTGAATATTCGTTATTATTGCGAGTTGTTGCTTTGCTACTTTTGTTGTCTGTAGCGGTTGCACTTGTTTATACAACGAATCTTGGGCAGTCATTTTGGCGATTTGCTCAAGGGTCAAATATTGAGCTTAAGAAGATTATATGGCCAACAAAAAAAGAAACGATACAGACGACATTGATTGTCATAGTTATGGTTTTGTTTGTTGGTGTTTTATTGTGGATTTTTGATGGCCTGCTGATGTGGGCTATTAGCTATATAACAGGTTAGGGCGGCTAATATGGCATTGCATTGGTATGTGGTTCATGCGTACTCGAATTTTGAGCATCGAGTCAAAAGTTCATTGGAAGAAGCAATTGAACGCGAAGGTATGCAGGATCAGTTTGGTGAGATTTTGGTACCAACTGAGGAAGTGGTTGAAATGCGCGATGGCCAGCAAAAACGTAGCGAAAGAAAGTTTTTCCCGGGTTATGTTTTAGTTCAGATGGAATTAAATGATGCGAGCTGGCATCTGGTTAAAGACGTTTCTAAGGTTCTAGGTTTCATTGGTGGTAAAAGTGATCGCCCGGCGCCAATTACAGAAGCGGAAGCAGATAAAATTCTCAATAGGATTCAAGAAGGCATAGAAAAACCGCGTCCTAAGGTTCTGTTTGAAGTAGGTGAGGTTATTAGAATTAATGACGGGCCGTTTAAAGACTTTAACGGAACGGTTGAAGGGGTTAACTACGATAAGAGTACGATAAGCGCATCGGTGTTGATCTTTGGGCGTGCCACGCCGGTAGATTTGGAATTTGGTCAGGTCGAAAAGGTCTGATTGTTTTAACAGGGGAGCCGTTGAGGTGTTTGACCCATTTAGGAGATAAAAATGGCTAAGAAAATTAGTGCATATATAAAGTTACAAGTTAAAGCTGGTGAAGCTAACCCAGCGCCACCTGTTGGTCCTGCTTTGGGTCAGCATGGTGTTAATATCATGGAGTTTTGTAAAGCATTCAATGCTAAAACTCAGGGTATTGAAAAAGGAATGCCAATTCCTGTTGTTATCACTGTTTATAGTGATAAGAGCTTTACATTCATAACTAAAACGCCGCCTGCATCAATTTTATTGAAAAAAGCAGCGGGTATTCCAAAAGGTAGCGGTACACCTAACACGGTAAAAGTTGCTACGGTTACTCGTGCTCAATTGGAAGAAATAGCAACGATTAAAGATGCTGATATTACGGCTGCCGATATGGATGCTGCTGTAAGAACTATTGCTGGAAGTGCGCGTAGTATGGGTATCGATGTGGAGGGTGTGTAAATGGCTAAATTAACTAAAAAAGAAAAATTAATTAAAGAGAAAGTAGTTGCAGGGCAATCTTATGCGGCAAATGATGCATTTGCACTATTAAAAGAATTGGCTCTTTCGACTTTTTCTGAGTCTGTAGACGTTAGTGTTAACTTGGGCGTTGACTCTCGTAAATCTGAGCAAAATGTACGTGGTTCAACGTTGCTGCCTAATGGTACTGGCAAAGTTGTTCGTGTTGCTGTATTTACACAAGGTGCGAATGCCGAAGCCGCGAAAGAGGCCGGTGCTGATGTAGTTGGTATGGAAGACCTTGCTGAGCAAGTTAAAGCAGGTAATATGGATTTTGATGTAGTTATCGCATCTCCAGATGCTATGCGTGTGGTAGGTACTTTAGGTCAGATTCTTGGTCCTCGTGGCTTGATGCCTAACCCAAAAGTTGGGACCGTTACTCCTGATGTTGCTACTGCTGTTAAGAATGCTAAAGGTGGTCAGGTTCGTTATAGAACAGATAAAGCTGGAATCATTCACTGTAGTATCGGAAAAACAACGTTTGATGAAGATGCACTTAAAGGTAATGTTGAAGCTTTATTAGCTGATTTAGTGAAAGCTAAGCCGGTTGCTTCAAAAGGTGTTTATCTTAAGAAAATTAGTGTTTCAACAACCATGGGCCCTGGCTTAGTTGTTGATCAATCTAGCCTTAACATAGGCTAACACCTCTTTTATAGAGGTATGACTTTGGATTGCTGACTCGTCAGCAATCGTCAAAGACCGTAGGAGCATAACTGCTTAATTTCCTACGCAGACGGTAAGTCCTTAAATTTTAGGATGGCCCCGTTAAATGGGTGCCCTTTTATAGGGTTTTATAAGTAACAACTTAAGTTGTTACATCACAATAGTCTGGAGGTACATATGCCACTAAATCTTGAGCAAAAACAAGCTGTCGTTGCTGAAGTGGCGGAGGTTGCTGCAAAAGCGTTTTCTGTAGTTGCTGCCGAATACCGAGGTCTGACTGTTGGTGAGATAACTGAGCTACGTGAAAAAGCTCGTGAAACTGGCGTTTATATTCGTGTTGTAAAAAACACGTTAGTGCGTAAAGCTGTTGAGAATACTGAGTTTGAATGTATTCAAGATGCTTTAGCTGGCCCGTTAATCGTTGCTTTTTCAATGGAAGATCCTGGCTCAGCTGCTCGATTAGTTAAAGATTTTAGTAAAGATCACAAGAAGTTAGAAACGAAGTTTGTTTCAGTCGGTGGTCAGTTACTTGAAGCTACTGAGCTTGAAAGGTTATCTAAACTACCAACAAAAGATCAAGCAATCAGTATGTTGATGTCAGTAATGAAAGCACCTGTCGAGAAACTCGTCAGAACACTTGCTGAACCACATGCGAAATTGGTTAGAACTGTCGATGCTGTCCGCGAACAAAAGCAGGCTGCATAGGTAATATTTTTAATAAAATTTAAATTATAGGGGTAAGACAAATGGCTGTCTCCAAAGAAGATATCTTAGAAGCAATTTCTAACATGAGTGTTATGGACGTCGTAGAGTTAATTGAAGCGATGGAAGAAAAATTTGGCGTTTCTGCTGCTGCTGCTGTTGCTGCTGCACCTGCTGCTGGTGGCGATGCTGCTGCAGCTGCAGAGCAAACTGAGTTTGATGTTATTTTAGCTAACTTCGGTGATAACAAAGTTTCTGCAATTAAAGCAGTACGTGCTATTACTGGTTTAGGCTTAAAAGAAGCTAAAACTTTAGTTGAAAGTGCACCTGCTCCAGTTAAGGAAGGCGTATCTAAAGACGAAGCTGAAGAAACTAAGAAGCAACTTGAGGAAGCTGGCGCTTCTGTTGAAATCAAGTAATTCTTGTAGTATTAGAAAGCCGTAAGGCTTTCGAATGAATAGGGTCGGTAGTTTTTAACTACCGACCTATTTCCCGTTGTAGGGTAATAAATATTCAATCTTGCGGTAGATTGAACATTATTGATAGATAAGGGTATAAAAATGACGTACTCATTTACTGAGAAAAAACGTATTCGTAAAACTTTTGGTAGTCAAGTTGGTGTTATGGACACACCTTATTTACTTGAAACACAAATAAGCTCTTACAAGCGTTTTCTTCAATCTGATGTTGAGCAAACTAAAGAGTTAGATTCTGTTGGCTTGCATGCTGCATTAGGAAGTGTGTTCCCAATTGCTAGTCATACAGGCTATGCGGTGTTGGAGTACGTGAATTACCGCTTAGGTAAGCCTAAGTTTGATGTTAAAGAATGTCAATCACGCGGTGCGACTTATGCTTCACCTCTAAGGGTGCAAGTGAGATTGGTTATTTACGATAAGGATTCTCCAGCGGGCTCTAAGCGCGTTAAAGATATCCGTGAACAAGAAGTTTACATGGGTGAATTACCGCTCATGACTAACAACGGTACCTTCGTAATTAATGGTACTGAGCGTGTTATCGTGTCTCAATTACATCGTTCACCCGGTGTGTTCTTTGATCATGATAAAGGCAAAACACATTCATCAGGTAAGTTGCTGTTTTCTGCACGGGTAATTCCTTACCGTGGTTCTTGGCTTGATTTTGAATTTGATCATAAAGATATCGTTTATGTTCGAATAGATCGCCGTAGAAAACTGCCTGCAACCGTATTACTCAAAGCACTTGAGTTTACTAATGAACAAATTATTGACATGTTCTTTGAAAAGAATGTGTTTCACATGGGTAAATCAGGTCTTTCAATGGACTTGGTTGCTGATAGGCTGCGAGGCGAGATCGCTAGCTTTGATATTAAGATTAAAAGTAAGGTCTTAATTGAAGAAGGGCGTCGAGTAACAGCTAAACATATCCGTGAATTGAAAAAAGCGGAAGTTACTAAAATAAACGTCCCTAATGAATACTTGCTCGGTAAGTTATTGGCATCAGCAATTATTGACCAAGAAACGGGCGAAATTGTTGCGGAGCTGAATGCTGAAATAACCGAAGAGAATATTGACGCAATTGTTGCTAGCGGTGCAAAAACGATTGAAACACTTTATGTTAATGATCTTGATCGCGGTGCGTTCATATCTAATACATTAAATATCGATTCAACTGTTGACCAAATGGATGCTTTAGTTGAAATCTATCGGATGATGCGTCCAGGTGAGCCACCAACTAAAGAGTCAGCGCTTAAATTATTCCATAACCTATTCTTCACCTTAGACCGTTACGACCTTTCAACGGTTGGTCGAATGAAGTTTAACTTGCGTTTAAACCGTGATGAAATCACAGGGCCGGGCGTACTGAGCAATGACGATATTATTTCGGTTCTTAAAGAGTTAATTGGTATACGTAATGGTGAAGGCTCTGTTGATGATATTGACCACTTAGGTAACAGACGAATTCGTTCTGTTGGTGAAATGGTTGAAAACCAATTTAGAGTAGGGCTTGTACGAGTTGAGCGTGCTGTAAAAGAACGTTTGTCTATTGCTGATTCTGAAGGCTTAATGCCACAAGAAATTATTAATGCTAAGCCAGTTGCGGCCGCCATTAAAGAGTTTTTTGGCTCTAGTCAGTTGTCACAGTTTATGGATCAAAATAATCCATTATCTGAAATTACCCATAAGCGTCGTGTTTCCGCGTTAGGCCCCGGTGGTCTTGCTCGTGAACGTGCTGGTTTTGAAGTTCGAGATGTTCACGCGACTCATTATGGTCGTGTTTGTCCTATTGAAACTCCAGAGGGACCAAATATTGGTTTGATCAACTCGTTGGCGGTGTATGCAAGAACCAATAGCTATGGTTTCTTGGAAACACCTTACCGGAAGATTGTTGATGGTAAGCGTACTGAACAAATTGACTATTTATCAGCTATCGAGGAAGGGCGTTTTTACATTGCTCAGGCGAATGCTGGAATGGATGAGAATGGTTGCTTGACCGATGATATGGTGACTTGTCGTCATGGGGAAGAGTTTACGATTACTACGGCCGATAAAATTCAATATATCGACGTGTCTCCGAAGCAGATTGTTTCAGTTGCAGCATCAATTATTCCGTTCCTAGAGCATGATGATGCTAACAGGGCATTGATGGGGTCAAACATGCAGCGTCAAGCCGTACCAACATTGAAGGTTGATAAGCCTTTGGTCGGTACTGGTATGGAGCGTGCTGTAGCGATTGATTCAGGTGTTACGATTACAGCCCTTCGTGGTGGCATCGTTGATGAGGTTGATGCGTCTAGAATTATTATTCGTGTTAATGATGATGAGGCAGAAACGGGTGAGTCAGGTGTTGATATTTATAACTGCACCAAATATACGCGTTCTAATCAAAATACGTGTATTAATCAGCGTCCTCTAGTTAAGCCCGGTGACGTGATTGCTAAAGGCGATGTGCTTGCCGATGGTCCATCTACTGACATGGGTGAGCTTGCTCTTGGGCAAAATATGCTGGTTGCATTTATGCCTTGGAATGGCTACAACTTCGAAGATTCGATCCTTATTTCAGAAAAAGTTGTTAAAGAAGATCGCTTAACAACGATCCATATTGAAGAGAAAGTTTGTATTGCGCGTGATACTAAATTAGGTTCAGAAGAAATTACTGGCGATATCCCGAATGTTGGAGAAGGTGCGCTATCGAAACTAGATGAGTCAGGCATCGTATATATTGGTGCTGAAGTTAAAGGTGGCGATATTCTTGTGGGCAAGGTAACGCCTAAAGGTGAAAGTCAGTTAACTGCTGAAGAGAAGCTTCTACGTGCTATTTTTGGTGAAAAAGCCTCGGATGTAAAAGATACCTCATTACGTGTTGGGGCAAGTGTTCAAGCAACGGTTATTGATGTGAAAGTCTTTACCCGTGATGGTGTAGAAAAAGATCATCGCGCTATTGAGATTGAAGAAGCTGAACTTGCTAGTGTCAAAAAAGACCTTGATGATCAGTTGCGCATTGTTGAAGGTGATACTTTCCTACGTGTTGAGAAAATGCTGTTAGGTAAGGAAGTTGTTTCTGGGCCAAGTGGTCTTAAGAAGGGCAGCGAAATCACAAAAGAATACCTATCAACTATTTCTAAAGCGGAGTGGTTGAAAATTAAGTGTAAAGATGAAGCGCTTAATGTTCAGTTAGAAACGGTTGCGGAGCAAGTTGATCAGCAACGTATTGACTTTAACGAGAAATTTGAAGAAAAACGCAAAAAAATCACTATGGGTGATGATTTGCAACCAGGCGTACTTAAAATGGTTAAGGTTTACCTTGCTGTTAAACGCCGTATCCAGCCGGGTGACAAAATGGCGGGTCGTCATGGTAACAAAGGTGTTATCTCCATGATTGTCCCTGAAGAAGATATGCCATATATGGAAGATGGTACGCCGGTTGATATTGTACTGAATCCATTGGGTGTGCCCTCTCGTATGAACGTTGGTCAGGTACTTGAAACGCATTTAGGCTGGGCTGCGAAAGGCTTGGGTAACGAGATTGGGAAATTACTAGAGGCTAAGGCTGAAGTAAATAAGTTGCGTAAGTTTTTAGATAAGATTTATAACACCAGTGGCAGAAAAGAAGATCTGGACTCATTTAGCGATGATGAAATTCTTGAGTTAGCGGACAACCTTAAAGCAGGTGTGCCAATGGCGACACCGGTATTTGATGGTGCTTCAGAAGCTGAAGTTAAGCAAATGCTGCGTTTAGGTGGTCGTTCAGACACGGGGCAAGTTCAATTGTATGATGGACGTACAGGTGAAGCCTTCGACCGTGAAACGACGGTTGGCTATATGTACATGCTTAAGCTAAACCACTTGGTTGACGATAAGATGCATGCGCGTTCGACTGGACCATACAGCCTTGTTACTCAGCAACCGCTAGGTGGTAAAGCACAATTTGGTGGCCAGCGATTTGGTGAGATGGAAGTTTGGGCGCTTGAAGCTTACGGTGCAGCTTATACGCTGCAAGAGATGTTGACCGTTAAGTCAGATGATGTCTCTGGTCGTACTCGTATGTATAAGAATATTGTTGATGGTAACCACACAATGGATCCAGGAATGCCTGAGTCATTTAATGTGTTGGTTAAAGAGATTAGAGCGCTTGGTATTAATATCGAGCTTGAGCAAGACTAATTTTATTCCATTAAGTTGAACAAAAACTGATAACAAGGAGATACGGTCTTGAAAGATCTACTCAATTTTTTAAAACAACAAAATCAAACTGAAGAATTTGACGCTATTCGCATTGGTTTAGCGTCACCTGACATGATTCGCTCATGGTCTTATGGCGAGGTGAAAAAACCTGAAACCATTAACTACCGAACTTTCAAACCTGAAAGAGAAGGTTTGTTTTGTGCAAAGATTTTTGGCCCAGTTAATGACTATGAATGCTTGTGTGGTAAATATAAGCGTTTAAAGCATCGTGGCGTTATTTGTGAAAAGTGTGGGGTTGAAGTTACCTTATCTAAGGTGCGTCGTGAACGAATGGGTCACATCGATCTTGCCAGCCCTGTGGCTCACATTTGGTTTTTGAAATCTTTACCATCAAGGATTGCGTTATTGTTAGATATGACGCTTCGAGATATTGAGCGTGTCTTGTACTTTGAATCCTATGTTGTTGTTGATCCAGGTTTAACGACACTTGAAACAGGCTCGTTGTTAACTGATGAGGAATACCATGAGGCCCTAGAAGAACATGGGGATGAGTTTACAGCCTTAATGGGTGCTGAAGCGGTTGATGGCTTGTTAAAGTCTTTAGACTTACACGAGGAAATGAGTCGCTCACACGAAGATATTAACAATACCAAGTCTGAGACTAAGATAAAGAAAATATCTAAAAGACTTAAAGTACTGGAAGCACTTGTTGCTTCTAAGAATAAGCCTGAGTGGATGATTCTTAAGGTTTTACCTGTATTACCACCAGAATTACGCCCATTAGTACCGTTAGATGGCGGTCGTTTTGCAACATCTGATCTCAATGACTTATACCGTCGTGTGATCAACAGAAATAACCGTCTACATCGTTTATTAGACCTCAGTGCGCCAGATATTATCGTACGTAATGAAAAACGTATGTTGCAGGAATCTGTCGATGCACTATTAGATAATGGTCGCCGTGGTCGCGCTATTACAGGTACTAATCGTCGTCCGTTAAAATCGTTAGCGGATATGATTAAAGGTAAGCAAGGCCGTTTCCGCCAGAACTTACTGGGTAAGCGTGTGGATTATTCTGGACGTTCAGTTATTGTTGTGGGGCCTACATTAAAACTACATCAGTGTGGTTTACCAAAGAAAATGGCATTAGAGCTATTCAAGCCATTTATATTTAGCAAATTGCAGTTACGTGGTGAAGCAACGACAATCAAAGTTGCTAAAAAACAAGTAGAGCGCGAAGGGCCGGAAGTTTGGGATATTCTTGCCGATGTTATTCGTGAGCATCCAATCATGCTTAACCGTGCGCCTACTTTGCATAGACTAGGTATTCAAGCTTTTGAGCCTATCCTGATTGAAGGCAAGGCTATTCAGTTGCACCCATTAGTTTGTTCAGCATTCAATGCCGATTTCGATGGTGATCAAATGGCTGTTCACGTTCCATTATCAATCGAAGCGCAGTTAGAAGCGCGTAGCTTGATGATGTCAACGAACAATATCTTATCGCCTGCGAATGGTGAGCCTGTAATCGTTCCGTCACAAGATGTTGTTCTAGGTCTGTATTACATGACCCGTGAAAAAATCAACGGTCTTGGTGAAGGTATGGCATTTGGTGATGTTGCCGAAGCCGCGAGAGCTATTCAGTCCGGTGCTGTTGGCTTACATTCAAAAGTTAAAATCCGTATTAAAGAAGACCTTGTGGATGAAGAGGGGAATGTAAGTTCTTCTATTCGTTTGGTTGACACGACTATTGGCCGTGCTCAAGTGTGGCATATTGTGCCTAAAAGCTTAGATTTTGATTTGGTTAATAAGGATTTAACTAAAAAATCCATTATGCAGCTTATTGATGCTTGTTACCGTCAATTAGGCGATAAAGCCACGGTTATTTTTGCTGATCAATTGATGTATTTGGGCTTTTCAAATGCAACTAAGTCGGGTGTATCATTCGGTATTAACGATATGGTTATCCCTTCTAGCAAAGGTAAGTTAATTAAGGCTGCAGAAAAAGAAGTAAAGGACGTTGAAGGGCAATATGCGTCAGGTCTGGTTACTAACGGCGAACGTTACAATAAGGTAATTGATATTTGGTCTCGTACTAACGAGCAAGTTGCTAAAGCCATGATGGATAACTTGGGCACTGATGATGTTGTCGATGCTGCAGGAGAAACGGTAACGCAAAAATCCTTTAACTCAGTTTATATGATGGCTGACTCTGGAGCTCGTGGCTCTGCGGCTCAGATTCGTCAGCTTGCTGGTATGCGTGGATTGATGGCAAAGCCAGATGGATCCATTATTGAAACTCCGATTACTGCTAATTTTAGAGAAGGTTTGAACGTTCTACAGTACTTCGTTTCAACTCACGGAGCTCGTAAAGGTCTAGCTGATACAGCGCTTAAAACGGCTAATGCGGGTTACTTAACTCGTCGTCTAGTTGATGTTGCGCAAGACATGGTTGTGTTGACCGATGATTGTGGAACTTTGAATGGCTTAGAAGTAACGCCATTAATTGAAGGTGGAGAAGTTGTTGAGCCTTTAGGTGGCTTAATCCTAGGCCGTGTTATTGCTGAAGACGTTCTTAATGCAGCAACAAATGAAGTTGTTGTTGAAAGAAATACACTAATTGACGAAGCTTGGGTTGACCACCTAGAAGAAAATGGCATCGATAAAGTCATTGTCCGTTCTGCAATTACTTGTGAGAACAGGAAAGGTATTTGTAAGATGTGCTACGGCCGTGATTTGGCCCGTGGTCAGCTTGTTAACTTAGGCGAAGCTGTCGGTGTTGTTGCGGCTCAGTCGATTGGTGAGCCAGGAACGCAGCTGACTATGCGTACTTTCCATATTGGTGGTGCGGCATCTAGCTCCGCGGCGATTAACAACATACAAATTAAGTCTGAAGGTAGCCTAACCTTTAACGATAAGCTGAAAACGATTGAAAATAGAGATGGTAAGCTAATTGTTATTTCTAGATCAGGTGAGATCAGTGTTGTTGATGAGTATGGCCGTGAGAGGGAACGTTATAAAATTCCATACGGATCTGAATTGGCAGGTAAAGAAAGCGAATCACTTACCGCTGGTGCAGTACTAGCCACTTGGGATCCACATACACACCCAGTTATTACTGAAGTATCAGGTAAGGTTATCTTTAGTGATTTTGTTGAAGGGGTATCTGTCCAACAGCAAACCGATGATATTACTGGTTTAAGCTCTTTAGTCGTGACGGATGCGAAGCAGCGTGGTAGCTCAGGTAAAGATTTGAGACCAGCTATTACGTTGGTTGATTTAAATGGCGAGCCTGTTTGTGTGCCAGGTACTAGTATCGTTGTGCATTATGTAATGCCAGCGGGTGCGGTTGTAAATGTGACCGATGGTGCCGATGTTTTTAATGGTGATGTTCTAGCTAGGATTCCACAAGAATCGAGTAAAACACGAGATATTACGGGTGGTTTACCGAGGGTTGCTGATTTATTTGAAGCAAGAAAAACAAAAGATCCGGCTATTCTTGCTGAAATGACGGGTACAGTTAGTTTTGGTAAAGAGACTAAAGGTAAGCGCCGTTTAGTTGTTACTGATAAAGATGGTGAATCTAAAGAGTTGTTGATTCCTAAGTGGCGACATATCACTGTGTTTGAAGGTGAGCATGTTGAGCAAGGCGAGACGATAGCTGAGGGTGAGTTGACACCGCACGATATCTTACGCTTGCGTGGAGTTGCTGAGTTAGCGCGCTATTTAGTTAATGAAATTCAAGATGTTTATCGTTTACAAGGGGTTAAAATTAATGATAAACACATTGAAGTCATTATTAGACAGATGTTACGTAAAGTTGAGATTACAGCCGGTGGTGACAGTGCTTATATTAAAGGCGAGCAAGTAGAGAAAACACGTTTCCTCGAAGAGAATGATAACTTGGTGGCCGCGGGTAAAATACCAGCTACGGCTGATAATGTGCTTTTAGGCATAACCAAGGCTTCTCTAGCCACTGAGTCATTTATTTCTGCAGCTTCGTTCCAAGAAACAACACGAGTATTAACGGATGCAGCTGTTCGTGGTACACGAGATGATCTACATGGCTTAAAAGAAAACGTTATTGTTGGACGTTTGATCCCTGCTGGAACTGGGCTTGCGCATCATACCGAGCGTAGAAAGCGGAAGTTAGCGTTATTGCCAGATGAAGCGACAGAGGCGGTTACTACAGCAGCAGCCCATGACGAGGCAGAAGAGGCGCTTAAGCAAGCGCTTAATATGCAAGAATAAACTGAAATTAATAAGTAACACCGAGCAGCTATCGGTGTTACTTATTGAAATCAATAACATAATCATTCTGCTTGACAGGAAGTAGTAATCTGTCTAAAATTCTCGCTCTTCAGTGGGTTGGATTTGGATCCGCAGAATAAAATTTGAACAGCATGTTCTGTTGAGCATGCAATGAATATATAGCATGAGTTTTTGGAGCTCTATTAAGATATGACCACTATTAATCAATTAGTTCGTAAGCCTAGAAAGCGTAAGGTAGAAAAAAGCAATGTGCCTGCGTTAGAGGCGTGTCCACAGCGACGCGGTGTTTGTACCCGTGTTTACACTACTACTCCTAAAAAGCCAAACTCTGCGTTACGAAAAGTTGCGCGTGTTCGTTTAACTAATGGTGCTGAAGTAACGAGTTATATTGGCGGTGAGGGTCATAATCTTCAGGAGCACTCAGTTGTTCTTATTCGTGGTGGTCGTGTTAAAGATTTACCGGGTGTTCGTTACCACGTTGTTCGTGGTAGCTTGGATACATCTGGTGTTGAGGCTCGTAGAAGGGGTCGTTCGAAATACGGTGCTAAGCGCCCTAAAAATTAATCAAGCGAGTTAAAAATGTCTAGAAGAAAAAAAGCAATTAAGCGTCAGATTCTACCTGATCCTAAATTTGGTAACTTAGTGTTGGCTAAGTTTATGAATATGATTATGGTTGATGGTAAGAAATCAATTGCTGAGAAGATCGTATATGGCGCGCTTGATACAATCGAAGGTAAAGGGCATGCTGAGCCTGTTGAGGCGTTAATTTCTGCGCTAGAAAAAGTTCAGCCTGCTGTTGAAGTGAAGTCGCGTCGTGTTGGTGGAGCTACTTACCAGGTGCCGGTTGAGGTTAGGCCTGCTCGTAGAATGGGTTTGTCAATGCGCTGGGTGATCGATGCTTCACGTAAGCGTAGTGAGCGTACGATGTCGAACAGATTGGCTGGTGAGGTTTTAGATGCCTTAGAAAGTCGTGGTTCTGCATTCAAGAAACGTGAAGATACTCACCGTATGGCTGAAGCGAATAAAGCGTTCTCACACTTCCGCTGGTAGTCTGTATTTTATAGTTTTAAAAGTTTAGAGGTAAGGTTATGCCGCGTTCAACGCCAATAAATAAGTATCGAAATATTGGCATAATGGCTCATATTGACGCGGGTAAAACTACAACAACTGAGCGCGTATTGTTTTATACCGGTGTTTCACACAAGATTGGAGAAGTTCATGACGGTGCGGCAACAATGGACTGGATGGAGCAGGAGCAGGAGCGGGGTATTACTATCACTTCTGCTGCTACAACCTGTTTTTGGTCGGGTATGGATGAGCAGTTTGATCAGCACCGTATTAATATTATTGATACCCCTGGTCATGTGGATTTTACGATCGAAGTTGAAAGGTCCTTGCGTGTACTGGATGGGGCGTGCGCACTCTTTTGTGCGGTAGGTGGTGTTGAGCCTCAGTCGGAGACGGTTTGGCGTCAAGCGAATAAGTATTCGGTTCCGCGTCTAGCATTTGTTAATAAAATGGATCGTGCAGGAGCTGACTTCTTTCGGGTTGTCGGGCAGCTGAATGAGCGTTTAGCTTGTAATGCGATACCTTTGCAGTGCCCTATTGGCTCCGAAGATGGTTTTAAAGGCGTCGTAGATTTAATTAGTATGCGCGCTATTTATTGGGATGGTTCGGATAAGGGTGTTGCTCATCGGTACGATGATGTGCCGGATTATCTTGAATCTGAATGTGAGCTGCTTCGTGAGGACTTGGTAGAGGCAGCGGCTGAGGCTGATGATGAGCTGATGGATAAGTACCTCGAAACTTCTCAACTTACTGATGAAGAGGTTAAGAGAGGTTTGAGGCTTAGAACGCTGGCTAATGATCTGGTCTTAGTTTTGTGTGGTAGTGCGTTTAAAAATAAAGGTGTTCAGCCAATGCTGGATGCGGTTATTGAGTATCTGCCGTCCCCATTTGATGTTTCGGCAATTAAATCGGTTGTTGAAAATGATATAGGGGAGTATGATACCCGGCTACCTTCGGATGAATCGCCGTTTGCGGCTTTGGCTTTTAAGGTGGCAACCGATCCTTTTGTGGGTGCGTTGACCTTTTTTAGAGTGTATTCTGGGAAGTTAAGCGTAGGTGATGTGGTGTTTAACCCGATTAAGGGTAAGCGAGAGCGTATAGGTCGGCTTGTTCAAATGCACTCGAATGAACGAAATGATGTTAAAGAGGTCTTTGCTGGCGATATAGCCGCGGCAATTGGTCTTAAGAACGTCACTACGGGTGACACGTTGTGTGCTTTAGATGAGCATGTGACGCTTGAATGTATGGAGTTTCCGGAACCTGTGATTTCTATTGCAGTTGAGCCGAGAACTATTCAGGATCAAGATAAAATGGCGCTTGCTCTAGCTAAATTAGCTCAAGAGGATCCGTCGTTTCGAGTTCAAACCGATGATGAATCGGGGCAAACAATTATTTCTGGAATGGGTGAGTTACACCTTGAGATAATTATTGATAGGCTTAAACGTGAGTTTAGTGTTGTTGCTAATGTTGGTAAGCCGCAGGTTGCTTATAGAGAGACGATTCGTCAGTCTGTTGAGCAAGAGGGTAAGTTTATTAGGCAGTCAGGTGGTCGTGGTCAATATGGTCATGTTTACCTTAGGATTGAGCCGTTAAAAGACGCTGAGTTTGAATTTGTTGATGAGATTGTTGGTGGGTCTGTTCCTAAGGAATATATCTCGGCAGTTGAATCTGGTGTTAAAGAGCAAATGAAGAATGGTGCGCTGGCGGGTTACCCGATGATTAATGTACGGGTTACGTTGTTTGATGGCTCGTATCATGATGTTGACTCTAACGAGATGGCATTTAAAGTGGCGGGTTCGATCGGGTTTAGAGAAGGGGCAGTTAATGCTGATCCGGTAGTGCTTGAGCCGATGATGAAGGTTGAAGTTGTTACTCCTGAAGATTATATGGGGCATGTTGTTGGTGACCTGAATAAGCGAAGAGGTATTATTCATGGTATGAATGATGGCCCATCAGGAAAAACAGTTGATGCGGACGTACCGCTTGCTGAGATGTTTGGTTATGCGACAGATCTAAGGTCTGCAACGCAAGGTAGAGCAACTTATAGCATGATGTTTGATAGGTATGCCGAAGTGCCTAAAGCAGTAGAAGAGAAGATTAAAAGCAGAATTTTTTATTAATATTAAGTAATGACGGGTATTGAGCAATGTCTAAAGAGAAATTTGAAAGAAACAAACCCCATGTAAACGTTGGCACAATTGGTCACGTTGATCACGGTAAAACAACCCTAACTGCAGCGCTTACTAAAGTAATGGCTGAAGCAATGGGTGGCGAAGTTAAAGCATTTGATGAGATTGATAATGCGCCAGAAGAACGTGAGCGTGGTATTACAATTTCTACCTCTCACGTTGAATATGAGTCAGAGACTCGTCATTACGCACACGTTGACTGTCCAGGTCACGCCGATTATGTGAAAAACATGATTACCGGTGCTGCTCAAATGGATGGTGCTATCTTAGTATGTTCAGCAGCTGATGGCCCAATGCCTCAAACGCGTGAGCATATCTTGTTATCTCGCCAAGTGGGTGTTCCATATATCGTTGTGTTCATGAATAAAGCGGACATGGTTGACGATGAAGAGCTACTAGAGTTAGTAGAGATGGAAATACGTGAACTATTAGACATGTATGAATTCCCGGGTGACGATACACCGGTTATTACAGGTTCAGCACTTAAAGCGCTTGAAGGCGATACATCAGACATTGGTGTTCCTTCAGTACTTAAGCTTGTTGAAGCATTAGATACATACATTCCTTTGCCAGAGCGCGCTATTGACGGTGACTTCATTATGCCGGTTGAAGATGTGTTCTCAATCTCAGGTCGTGGCACGGTAGTAACAGGCCGTATTGAACGTGGTATTGTTAAAGTTGGCGAAGAGATCGAAATCGTTGGTGTTAAGGATACAGTGACAACTACCTGTACAGGTGTTGAAATGTTCCGTAAACTGCTTGATCAAGGTGAAGCAGGCGATAACGTTGGTATCTTATTACGTGGTACTAAGCGTGAAGATGTTGAGCGTGGTCAAGTGTTGGCTAAGCCTGGTTCAATCAACCCGCATACACACTTCGAAGCGGAAGTCTATGTACTTGGGAAAGATGAAGGTGGTCGTCATACACCATTCTTTAACGGTTACCGTCCACAGTTCTACTTCAGAACAACAGACGTAACAGGTGCATGTGATTTACCAGAAGGCGTAGAAATGGTTATGCCGGGTGATAACGTGCAAATGACTGTTAAATTAATTAATCCTATTGCGATGGAAGACGGTTTACGTTTTGCTATTCGTGAAGGTGGCCGCACAGTTGGTGCTGGCGTTGTTGCTAAAATTATTGAGTAATT
>Ga0209826_1001455_pt1 | contig 16528 bp, 10 predicted proteins | sample GOMGulsemesocosm_5_FD_184637 | JGI IMG/M metagenome (GOLD analysis project Ga0209826, IMG submission 184637) | Methane-oxidizing microbial communities from mesocosms in the Gulf of Mexico - GOM15C Gulf of Mexico (SPAdes) (version 2) | ecosystem: Environmental > Aquatic > Marine > Cold seeps... | reverse complement strand
CATATTGCGCCTGCTGAACAGCTAAGGTTAATGATCGTTCATCATCAGGGTAATGTTCAATAAAGGCTTTATCTAAGCGTGTTCGTGCTAAAAATAAAGTTTGCTCGCCATTAGTATTGTCTGCACTAGTTACTGCACTTTTTACTGCGATAGCGCTGTTACTTTTTTCTTTACCCTCTGCTTTGGCATACACCTTTGCGTGCAAGGCTAACATTGCACGAATAGTTAACGTGGCTGCATAAGCCGCCTCTTTACGCAGTGGTTTTAACTGCTGAGCGCTTGTTGGTGCCTGATAAGCAATATACTCATAACTCTTTAAAGCTTGTTGATAATGTTGGGCTTCAAAGCGGGCATCAGCATACAACAGCTCATCGGCTAACAAGCCTTGACCCAACGCGAGTTTACTTATTAGTGATGCTGCTTGTGGTTGCTTGGCAAGTGATAGATATATGCCTAGCCAATGTGCTGTATTGGCAAACGCTTGAATTTTCGCTGTCGCAATTGTTGTTGACTGTGCTTGTGCGTATAAATACCGGCTGTGTTGATAACTGAAGGTTAATAAATTAGGTAATATTTCCACCATTAACAATGCTTCATTAACAATATCAGCACGGTTTGCGGTGATACCTTGTTGCCAAAATTCACTCTGCAAACCATATTGCTGCACATATTGAATCTTCAATGCCCGTATTGCTTGATATTCACCTTGTTGTTGATATAACTCAATCAATGCCAAAGAATATCTTGCTGCCCAAATATTATTGGGCGCCAAGGCTAAATAGGCTTGAAAAGTGAGTTCAGCATCGTATTTCAAACCATTTTCAAGCAAAAAATCCGCTAAGTTTTTAAATAACAGATGACGATACAAATACAAATAACTATGTTTTTGTTGCTTTTTTTCATGGCTATTAACTAAAGCAAGCAATGATTTTGCTTGCTGTTGTTGACTCAACGAAACACTCAACACTCGCTGAATATCACTCACTAAACTAACATAACGCTTATCTAGCGATGAAAAGCTAAAGTTATCCTCAAAGGGTTGTACTTTTTCTTGCCCAACAATATGGTCTAATAGAGCTAAAAATGTTTCATCCGCCTCTGGTAAGCGATTCAATTTAAATAACGTCCACCCTGACATGTACACGCTATTGACATAATACTCAGCACTATTTTTTAAGCGCAACACATTTTGATATGCCCGCAAAGCTTGCGAGTAATGTTGCAAATTATAATAAATATCTCCACGCCTAAAGTGCAATTCCGCAGCATATTTACTCTCAGGATACTTTGTCAATAACGTCTCTATTTGCAACAGGCTCTCATCCAACTTACCTTGTAAACTTAACGCTTTAGCAAGCTGATAATGAATTTCTTCATTTTCGCCCCGATCAGGAAAGCGCGTTAATAAAGTTTGGTAGGAAGCCACAAGCGCCATTAACGAGGATGAATTATTTTCCGCTTCTGGGGTATCATCTTGCTGTTCATAAGCTTGTGTGCCTATTTGTACGAGTCTATATTCAATTTTAGCTCGAACCTCTTGATCAGGCTCTAATGTTAAAATATCTTGATATAAAGACGCCAATTTGGCTGAGCGTTGTGCTTTACTCATCAATGGTATTGTTTCAACGCTGTTCGCTTGATTTTCTAACTCATTTGCAATCTGCTCATTAGCTAAATCAGTTAATGTTGCTCGTTGAACCGATGCATTTTTATCAGATGAATCTGACTCAGAAGTACTTTGACAAGCAGACAGCAAAGCTAAAGAAAGGCTCAGTACTAATAATAATTTTGTAGTAACAGGCAAAGCATGCAAGTTCATAACGCTTGCTCCTTAACTACTTGGGCATCAAGATTAAGTTGGTTTTCAATCTTTTTGTCATTAGCTGACATTTTTTCTAAAACATTCGCCATAGCACTGCGCGTTGTTAATAAATGCTGCGTCAATAACCTGCGTTGTTCGTCAATGTAATGAGTAACCTTAATGCGAATATTTAATGATACTTTACTCTTTAGTTGCCCAAAGTGTTCGCTCAGCTGGTTAATTTGCTTATCTGCTTTGATTTGTCGATTGGTGAGTTGCGATAATGAGTGAGTTTTTTGTCCTGTTAGTGTATTTGCTGACAACAGTGATATTTTATTTTGCAAAACTGCAACAGCTTTTAAGCTTTTATCAAGCGCGACAAGTTGCTGCTTATGCTGCCAAGCTCGTTGAGGAAATTGCTGCTTTAGCTGCCAGGTTAACACGGCACTAATACGCGTTAGCCGTTGTTGATAATCGTCAATATTAGCCTGTTCACTTTCATCACCATGCTCATTACTATGCTTAATAATAGATGCTAAGTTTTCTTTGCTGCGGTGCAAACGATCAAGCAATACTTGCTCTTCCTCATTAGCAAAAGCAAAACCATGTTGCTGGGGATCCGATAATGCTGACGCTAACGCTGTTGATAAGCTTTTTCGTTTTTCCAAAAGTTTTTCATAAACGCCCTGTTGTGCTATTGCTGTTTGAGAAGCCGCTATTCGAGCCTTTCGCTGGGTGTTTAAGTTAATTGTTTCCGCAATCCAATCATTTTTATACTGTAATTTTTGGTTATGTTGCTCTAATACCGTAAGCTCTGCTAGCTGTTGGTACAGGCTACTAAGCGCAACATCATACAGTGCTTGCTGTAACCAGACCGACTCTGGAGCATAGAGTTTCTTTTCTAATTTAAGATGCTCAATAAGTGGTGTTGCTAGTTGGTTTTTAGAGGTTTTATTATCAGCAGTGGTGGTCGTTGCAAAAGACAATAAATCAGCGTTTGCTGAATAAGCTTTTTCAAAGCGATTGAGTCTTTCAATAGTTGCCAAAAAGAACTGTTCAACCTGTTGATAAGCTTGCCAGCCCTGTGCCAATCCTTTTTGCTCAGTCACTTGTTTAGCCATAAGTAAACCTGCTTGCCAGCCTAGATGTGAATACGGATATTGCTCATGTAATAAGGTAAGCAAACTCAAAGCGGTGCTATGTTGCTTAATTTGTTGTGCCGAAAAGGCAAATAAAAATAAAGCAGGTTCGGTGTAAGGACTTTGTTGCGGAAAAACTTTCAATTCAAAAAAGGCTTTTTCGTACGCTTCTTGCTGGGTATATAACTGCGCTAATAATAAGCGCGCATAGTCATTAACCGCTTGATTTTGTAACTGCTCTTCGGCTTGTTTTGCTAATGAAAAACCTTTATCGGTAGCAAACAGCAATTGCCAAAAAGTTTGCTTTGCTGCTTGCCAGCGCCTATTTTTAATCATTACTAATAAACTAATCGCCTGAGTATATTCTTCTTCTTCAATAAACCGTAAGGCTTTATTCAACTGAACATAGGGTGATTTATCAACAACATCATGTAAATTAACGTCAATATTCTGGTTCTGCTGAGAATGTTCTTGCCCAGACAATGGTAATAAATCGGGCTGCTTTGGCCAATAAGCTAACTGACTTAATACATGATATTGCTGATAGTAACGTTGAGTAACTTGAGGAATTTTAGCTAAGGTTTGTTGTGCTTGCATAACCTCACCTTGCGCGATAAATTGCTCGGTAAGTGACAGTAACGCTAATACTAAAAGCTGATCAGAATTTGCCTTATATTGATTACCTAGCCGCTCTTTACTTTCTCGCTGCATGTGCTCAAATGATAGCAAACTTTGCTTGGCTTGCTCTTGTAAACCCAGACTAACTTGCAAGCCCGCAGCAAAAAGTTGTGAGCTTTGATCAAGTGATTTTAATCGTAATTTACTGTCACTAATAATATTCAACGCTGCTGAATAATTACCTTGAAAGTAGTAATACAAGGCTTGTTGATAATACTTTTTATGTAAGTTTGTGTTTACAGGGGCTTGCTGTTGACCATCAACATTCATGGCATAGCTTGTTAAGGGTATTAACACACAGGTATAAATACCGATAAAAGTGCTGAGATAAATACCCATAAGCAGCTTGGTAATAACGCGTAGTTTGATCACAGAACTATAACACCCACTCTTCAACTACCACCTGTGCTCGGTAATTACCGGTATTATCGACAACTTTCAGTTCAATCATTAATGAGTCATCTTCCTTTTCAAAAGTATGGTTTATCGCTCTTTTAATGGCACGTCCTTCATTATCTACACCAATAAAAATAGCCGTAAGCTGATGGTTGCCTAATTTAAGATTGCCTAAATAAAGCTTTTGTATTCCCCCTTGCTCTAGCGCTATTCTTTGTCTGTCTGTGTATAAGAAGCCAGCAACATCTTGTTCATCAATTTTAACTTCAACACTGTCTAATTTAAAAAAACGACCAATATCCACTGACACAAAAATAGCAATTTGAGTGCTGGCAGGAAATAATAAATCTTCTTCTAGAATGAAAAGTTCGCGATTAAGCTGTAACACTTGCGATTTCAACTGCTGTACTTCTTTACTTAATGCACTGCTTGTTGTCTGCTGTGAGATTAAGCCTTGTTGTGCCGATGATACTTGCTGTGCAGATGAGACTTGTTGCGCGTAACTTTGTTGCACACAAAAAGTACTGACACTAATAGCGATCAGCAAAAATACTAATGTTTTCATTTTGACGATAAAATTAACTTTATTCATTATGATTACCTATGACCATTAATCTAGACAACACTAAAAATAGACACTAAAAAATGCCCTAATGACATGCGCAGAAAAACCGTATAAAGGCTCTTCACCTAATGCCCCCTCTGCTGTTGGGTCTCTAAAATTATTGTAGTTAAAGGTGATGTAATCCCACTGAAGAGAAACTTCAGAGCGCCAATCACTTATGGAGAATTGTTTAGGAATTAAATAAGTAACACCTAATCCTAAGGTTAAATCATCAAAATCACTCAACTCTTTATCGCGTGCTAAAAAGTTTTGTGCATTTTGATGAGAAAATAAGTCACTATAAAAACTCGCTTGAGTTTGCTGGTAATAACGTACCTTTAACTCCAGTTCAACTGTTTTGCCAAAGGGGTGTCGGTAACTCAGTTCAATATCATTGGCATCAATTTTCCAGCTATCTGAAAAATGACGGTAATGGAGAAAAAGCGCTGCCCGATAGGGTAAATAGTAACTTGCCGATAATTTTGTTGAAAACGAATTGCGAGTATTAGGGTAAACCTCTGATTGATAACCAACGCCAGCTGGCACTGAAGAGTCTATATAGCGCACAGTGCGGTAAGGATTATTAAGATAACCTTCATCGGCAACTGATTCAATATTCAAAGCTATAGATAAATTCTTAGTTAATATTTGGCTAATACCGGCACGAATACGATACTGCTGGCTTTGCTCTTCAAATAAATCATCTCCATTACGCCTAATTTCATTATCACTAAAAGCCAAACCCAGACTTAAGTTAGTCAAATCACCAAAGGTATCATGAGAAACATTAAAATTAACTGAGTTAGCTAAATAGTCATCTTCATCACTTTGTCTAATACTCAAAGCCATGGTGGTTTTATCATGAAGATATTCAATACCCAGCTGTCCTTCCTGCCGCTCTTCTGAATAAGCACTGGCGGTGCTCAAAACATCAACGGAAGCAGAAGAAATAGTATCAACGTAATAATAAGCAGAGAGCGCAACTGACTCACTGGCTTTTTTTCTTAATAAAATAGCCGGACCATCAATTTTCATCCCGCCGCCATCGTAACTATGATAAAGCACATCGGCTCTATCTTCTTCTAGTACGGCGGCCTGCAGTGACAAAGAAAAAACTAGCCAGATCAGCAGACATAAAAATGATTGTCTGGATTTAGCGTAATTGGCTTTATTAGCTTTATTAATTACAGCCACAACCACCTCCCCCGGTACCTTCGGCTCCCCTAGCTGATTCACGTGCTTCATAAACATGGGCAATATGCATATTAGCAATAGGATGGCGATTAGTACGCATAATAGGATCGGCTAAATTTTGTCTTTCATAAGGCTTAACCCAAGGTTCAATAGGCTGCGCACAACCTGTCAAAGCCAATAAGCTTGTCGAAAAAGCAATGAATAGAGCACGAGTAAAATAGTTTGTTAGCATTATTATTCCCTAATTAACTTTTTAATGGCTTTAGCGTATTTTTTTTCATAGCCATCTTTATAACCCCTAAACACGTATCTCACTTTGCCACCTCTATCAACAATCACGGTGGTGGGCATTGCTTCTACTTGATAGTTAGCGGAGATTTTATTGCTACTGTCAAAAAAGATAGGAAAACTTAAATCGAGATCAGCAAGAAAGTCTTGCCCTGCTTGATTTTCTTGCTCAACATTAACGCCCCAAACAGAGACGCCTAAAGGTTGATATTTTTGATGAAATGTTTGCAGTATCGGCATTTCTTTTCGACAAGGACCACACCATGAAGCCCAAAAGTTAATGACAATAATTTGACCACGTTGCTCGGCTAAATTAAGGTTTATACCCTGAGTGTTTTTCAAGGTAAAATCAGGCGCTAATTGACCTATATCTAATGCAGCAAGCTTTAAACTGGTGCTCAGTAAAACAATAGTGATTATTTTTACTAGCATGCTACGGGCACCTTGCTTACTTAACGATACTTTTTTCATGATGATATTTAACCTTGTTACTATATGATTAACGCTCAAAAACATGCGCGATTAGTCTTAATCAAGTTATTCCGCCTACGTCAAAATACCCCGTAGGCGGGAACTTGTTCGCGCTCAAAAACACACGCAATCAGTCTTAATCAAGTTATTCCGCCGACAATTATTGTTCAAAAATAAAAGGCAACTCCGGTGGTGAAATTTAAATTATGGGTTGTTTTGCTTTTACCGGTAATGGTGGTATCAAAAACATAATCAGTCATACCAATGTCCCACGTTAGCCAGTCAGTTAAAAATAGTCGGTAGTTGGCGGTAAAATTAACGGTAAACTGATCATTACCCGCAAATTCAGTGCTACCACCACCGACCTCAATAGAAAACATACTGTTAAAAGCAAGATCCTTACTTAAAAAAACTTCTCCAGGCAACAGGTTGTAGCCAATATTTAAACCATAATAGCTAAGCTTTCGTTGCTCATCCGTTAATAGTGGCGGCACATTAGCAAGCTGTTCAAAACTTGTTTCGCCCGCTTCTGCATATCCGTATAACGCCTTAGCATAAAAATATTCATTGATATGGTAGGCAAAATGCCCACTCACCCAAAAGTTACTTTCAAAGTCTTCAATAGAGATCAGGCCAAGTTGCACGCCAAACTCAAAGTTTTCGCTATCTAATATATCTTCTAGCACTTCACGACGCTCTATATCGGCTGTCACCGTATCACCCAAGTCAGAATCAACATTAGGCGCACCTCCATCTGGCTCAATGCGGGCTACGGAAAAAAAAGTTTTTTCCGCATGCAAAGGCACTGTTTTAACGGCACTGGATGCCAAAGCTTTCGTGCTTAATAAAGGTATTAACCCTATGATTAACGTGACTAAAAAAACACGCTGAAACCTAATTTCCATGTTTGAACCTCTTCATTATCATCTCTATCTGTTAACACTAAGGAGTATTTATATTCAGCACGCAATAAAAAATTACGGGCTAAATGGTATTTTAAACCGATGGCGGCGGACATTAAGGTATCTTGTCTATTTTCTGAATCGGCTAAGACACTATGTGGCTTGGTGTTTATAATACCGCCGCCAACACCAATATAAGGAATAACGATTAGCTCAGGAAATGGCTGGCTAATAAGCATAACTTCATATAAATCACTGTCTGAAATTTCCCCCAGTGCCTTGCCCGCAGAAATTTCAGCGCTAAACACCGGTGACAAGGCGTAACCTAAATAAATATTATAAAAATCTGCGCCGTCGAAATCACCATACATAACACCCGCTTCATAGTCTCTATGTTGAAAATCAGTTAAGGTCAGCTCTGATTGAACAATTTTTTCACCTTGTTGAGTTAAGCCAAATAAATCATTTTGATTTAACCAACCAATGTTATTGCGTTGATCTTTTACCTTTAACCAACTGGTTCGCTTAACTAAAACCTCAACGGACTCACCTTTTTCAATAACATTTAATATTGGGTAACCAACGCCTGGTCCTGAATGTAACTCAATATAGGACACCGCTATTTGTAACTCTATCGGTTTGTCGTCGGCTAAAACACTTGCAGCATAAACAATCAAACTGAAAGAAAATAAAGTTAGCCATAAAAGTTTCACTTTCAACATCATTAATCTTCCTGATAAAAAGGTGTATTGTAATATTGACCGCCAATATCAACCCATTCACTAATAAGCTTGAGCTCATGCGTTGATAATCTACCGTCATGACTACCACCATCGAATAATTGGAAAAACTCGCTGCTAGAGCGCGCACCGTTGGTTGATAACACAGCGTCAACAGGGACATTAATTAATACTGGTATCGGATTACCTTCCACGTCCAATAAGAGTTCGCCATTAGCATCTTGCTGATAAACAACATTGCCATTTTCATCAAGTTGTTCAATACGTCTATCAACTAGCACACCTTCAATAACTTCTTGTTCAACATCATCAAAAAAAAGCTCTCGGTAACTGGTTAAATGGGCGGGTTGCTCGGTAGAGGCTGTAGCAGAAAGATCAAGCTGTCCTGCTGGAACTTGCGCCAAGTTATTATTGTCAAACAAACTATGACACGAGGTACAGGTATTATCGGCAATTAATTCAGCCGTATCAGCATCAAATTCTTGTCGCGTTAATTGCCATAAGGGTTGAATGTGCTCAATATAATTGATTTGAATACGGCAATAAGCATTCCAATTATCAAAACAGTCGCTACCCTTTGGCGCTTGAGTTTCAAGTGAATTATAAGCGTAATTAATACTGGGGTTAATGGCTGACACCGTTGGATTAGTCCAAATATCCTCATAAACGAGATCTGCAGACAGTTGTGCTAAACCATTCACCATAGCATCAGCCTCAGCCATTGTTTGCCCTTGTTGGGCGATAATATTCAGACTTGCATTCGGGAATGACGCACCGCCACTGGCACCACTATTTATGCTGGGCGCTTGCGCGGCTATTCGCCCATGAGGTAATTCACTACTTGCTTCATGACAACCGTGACACTCTAGCGTTTCGCCCGCCTTGAGTGTGAGCCATTGTCTGTGTCTGCCGCCGATCCGTTGACCATTCACATCTAAAACACTCAGTGCAACCGGTATATTAGCGGGTATTTTCACCTTAACCGAACCGTCAGGTTGAATTGGGCTATAACCTATAATTTCTCGCATTAACTGGTTACTACTGCGGCCAAAATCTGTGTTTCTAACGTCTCTCACCTCGTCTGGTGGCATAGGTACACCGCGCACAACACGCAAAAACCGCGCGGCTAAGTTAGCCGCAGGTGTTAAGCTAGGATCACTTAAACGAGTAATACCGACACTGCTATCGGTACCATCAATATCGTAAACACTACGAATATGAATGGCAGCAGCTTGTTGATTGTCAAGTTCGGCATCAAGCCCGGTTGAAAAGGTTTTATCAGCAATATACTCTGGTTTTTGTGAAAACTCTTGCATCACTATCGCCTCAGTGATCATTTTTCCTGCTGCTGTTTTTGCCACTAATTGCTGGGTATTCTCTTTGCCGTTATATAACCACAATTCATGCCAAGGAGAAGCGGCAACTACGCCCGCTTGTGATAATTCTTCCGCAGTTAGCTGACCACATGCTTTAACCACGCCATCAACAACCACTCGACACAAATCCCAACTCATTAAAAACCGTTCACTATCATCGGGTAGTGGGTACAAATAACTTAAATAGCCTGATGTTGAAATTTGTGTCGAAAAGTTAAAATTAAAAACCTCGGCAGAAAACAAATCAGCCTGTGCGCTGCCTTGAACACTCGAACTATCAATAAGTTGTTCATTATCGATAAAATCATTAATATTTATTGTTATCGGTCGTTTTTGGTAGATGCGACCATCATTGGCAGCCAATAACATTAAAATATTACCATTGGGCATTTGCTGTGGTTTAACAAACTCAATATTGGTATTGTCGCCATCAATCATTAGTTGATGAGAATGCCAGCCATAAACTAATTGGCTATCAGTACCGTCTGGGTTCATAACATACAAGTTAATTTTATCATTACCCCCCATAGTGTCCCAGCGGCTATATAAAATGCGACCGTCTTGCAACACAAGAGGATAAAAATCATGACTCATATTAAAAGTGACTTGTTTTATATTTGAGCCATCAGCATTCATAATATGCAGGTTTAACGCAGCATCGTCACCACGTTCATTGCGTGCAGTATATTGAGGTTTACCTTCATCAAGTAATATAGCGCGGGATAGGCGTTGACGAGTTGAGGCAAAAATAATACGACCATCAGGTAAAAATGATGCCATTAAATCATCACCTTGCTCGGCGGTATTATCACTAACAATAAGGCGCTGCAATTGTTTACTGGCTAACTGATAGCGCCAAATATTCCACGTTGGCTGTTCATTTTCATCTGCATTTTCAATTTCTGGCGCTCGAATTGAAACAAGAAATTGCTGACCATCATCAGATACCGATAAATCGCGAATATCTATGCGCTCATCTTGTGTCACGGCTTCACTTTCATTTGAAGAAAATAATTGAGCAGAAATATTAGTACTAGGAGAGTCAGCAAAGGCATTATTTTTAACAATAAGCTGCCCTCCTGGATTAAATGCCATCGGATTACGGGCAGAAAATGTTGCCTGTGCAACTATATTTTCCTCAACACTAGTGTTGACATCTCTTTCAATGAAAACAACAGGGTACTCCACCAATACAGGATCGGTTTGATCATCAGACTTTACCGTGTCCGTACCACAGCCCGAAAGCAGCAACACCGCAACGGTTAGTTTCATCATTGCTAGCGGTTTTATCTGCTGCAATTTAATACCCACCTCTATCATCAATTTGTTTAAACAAAGCACTTCAAAAAAATCCTTATAATTAATTCAACGTCTTTTTAGGCTATTTAAATAATAAATACAATCATGTCTCTAGATGGAGACAAAGAATGATTTTTTAATTTATTTATATTAACTACTGATATTTATGAAGTTTTTTTTATCATCTGCTATTTAACTATTTGAAAATTTATTTAATAAAATAACCTGTTGCTATATGGCGACAGTGACAATGCACAAACAAGTCATTACCAATTAAAAAACAATAACTTACGCAACTGGCATAGTGTGTGCTATTAAAATAAATGACCAGATAACATAGTCTAGACGGTTTAACATGAACTTATATTATATACACTGCACATCAGTAAAGTGTCAAAGTTTTTTACAGTTTTGTCAAAACAATCACAAACAAAACACTAAGAAACGCTATTTGCTCATTTTCAGATCACTATGTACACTTTACCACACGAAAGTGTCGGGATTTTTTACAAATTTATCAATTAATAAGATATTGATGATATAAATGTCTTATTTAATTGCTATTCACATCTTCAAGGGGGGCCTGTATGAGGGTGTTTTTTCAACCGAATACAAGAATATATTTGCGGAACAAGATTATGTCACGATTGATGATATGTTTTTGTATTTTGATCATAACTTCTATCACTGTGGTAGAAGCAAGCTCGCTTGAGCAAGCCAAAAGGCTGCACGACCGACTTGTTGGTGCTCCTGCATCAGCAGCAATACTCAATGAAATGGTAACGTTATTAAATAATGGTCAAACCATTGAAGCCGCTTACAAAGCGATGGAGTCACCCCATTTTTATACCACGACATTAAAGCTTTTTGCTACGCCTTGGACAAATAAAGAGCAAGATATTTTTGCGCCTTTAAATGATTACAGTGCCACTGTTATTGGTATTGTCAGAGATGATATCGATTTTCGACAAATTTTACAGGGCGATATTACCTATATTGGTAGTGAAGCGCTTGGCTTGCCTAGTTATAACAAAAATAATAATGATCACTATCAAGCTTTAGAAGATAATTTCACCAATTTAGCCGATGAACTAGTGAGCAGTACACAGTCTAGCTTAAATGGCTTACCCAGCAGCGCTACTGCGGGCGTGTTAACCAGCAGAGCCGCCGCTAAAGCCTTTTTTTATCTTGGTACCAATAGAGCAATGCTACGTTTTACCCTTATTAACCAAATGTGCACTGATTTAGAGCCATTAAAAGATAACACCTTGCCTCCTGATCGTATCAGACAAGACGTTAGCCGCAGTCCAGGCGGTGACAGTAGACTATTTTTAAATAATTGCTTAGCTTGTCATAGTGGTATGGATCCACTGGCACAAGCATTTGCCTATTATGACTATCAGTTTGATGTCAATACCGACCCTGACGCAGAAAATGGCGCTATTAGCTACAATGCCAGTGGCAATATCGATCAAATAACCAATACTCGCGTAAAGTCAAAATACCATAACAATGCCACCAGCTTCCCTTATGGTTTTATAACTGAAAACGATCAATGGCAAAACTACTGGCGCGAGGGTATTAATCAAAAGCTTGGCTGGGACTCTTCCCTTTCGGGTCAAGGTGCAGGCATAAAGTCTTTTGGTGAAGAATTGGCAAATAGCCAAGCTTTTGCCCAATGTCAGGTAAAAAAGGTTTTTAAAAGTGTTTGTTTACGCGAAGCTGAAAGCGCTACTGATTTAGCACAAATTAACAATACCACTGAGTCTTTTAAACAAAATAGTTATCAACTTAAGCGTGTTTTCGCTGAAGTTGGCGCTTATTGCATGGGGGAATAATGATGTTTTTATTTTCTTTATTAACATGCTCACTATCAAAAAACCATCTATCAAAAAAACATCTACCAAAAGACTCTCCGCCTAAATGCTCTTTACCTAAAGATTCTCTATCTAAAGGCTTTTTACCTAAAAGAATGGGCTTTATTATTCCCCTAATTATTTCAAGCTTAATGTTAACGGCTTGTGGCGACTCCGAGGTAGAAAGCCAACCGCCTGCGCCAACAGAAAACAACAACTCAGAATACACAGGTCCAGCGCCAAACACAGACGATATTCAAAAATATAAAACCGCACTTTGGGATAATATATCAACAACTGACAAATGCGGTGCTTGTCATGTTGAAGGAGAGCAAGCGCCCTACTTTGCCAGTAGACATGATGTCAACGATGCTTATGCCGCCACCAATCCTTTAGTCAGTTTAGTCACACCTCAAAACTCTCGCTTGGTTGAAAAAGTAAGCGGTGGTCATAATTGCTGGCTAAATAGCGACCAAGCTTGCGGCGAAACCATGCAACAATGGATAAAGTTATGGGCCGATGACAGAGTTAGTGTCGCCAATACTATTGAATTAAAACCACCTGTTATTCGCGAGCCCGGCAGTAGTAAAAACTTTCCTGCTGATAGCGCATTATTTACTAGTAATATTCATCCACTAGTAAGCCAATATTGCTCAGCCTGCCATAGTGAGTCCGCAACAACAGCACAATCGCCTTTTTTTGCTGATGAAGACGTGAGTAAAGCTTACCAAGCCGCGCAAGGAGTGATCAATCTAGAAGACCCAGCAAAATCTAGATTAGTGCTTCGTTTAGGTAATGAGTTTCATAATTGTTGGAGCGACTGTCAAACCAATAGCAGTGCTATGCAAACCGCCATTCAATCGTTTAGTGATGAAATACTGCTTGATGTTATTGCTCCCGACATGGTGGTATCAAAATCTTTACGACTTACCGATGGTTTAGTCACTTCCAGCGGCGGTCGGTTCGAAGCAGATATTATTGCCCTCTACCAATTTAAAACAGGCGAAGGTAATACCGCCTATGATACTTCAGGTATTTCTCCTGCCGCTAATTTAACCTTAACAGGCGATATAGAATGGTTAGGGAGTTGGGGCTTGTCATTCAATAATGGCAAAGCCCAAGCAAGCACAGCGAACAGTAAAAAGTTACATAATTTAATCACCTCTACGGGTGAATTTTCAGTGGAGGCATGGCTCACCCCAAATAATGTCGTACAAGAAGGGCCCGCAAGAATTATTAGCTACTCTGCTGGTGACAATGATCGCAACTTTACCCTAGGGCAAAGTCAATATAACTACGATTTTATGCTACGCAGTGAAAATAGTTCAAGTAATGGCGAGCCGGCATTAAGTACTCCCGACAACGACGAAGTATTACAAGCAACCTTACAGCATGTCGTCATAACCTTTACCGCAAGTGAAGGCAGAAAAATATATGTTAACGGTAACCTTATAGATATCCCTGATGAAGATATTGCACCTATTGCCTCCTGGGATGATAGTTTTGCATTAATATTGGGTAGAGAAGCGTCAAATAATCATATTTGGCAAGGAAACATTCGCTTACTTGCCATCTATAACCGCGCCTTAGCGCCAGCACAAATATCTCAGAATTATGATGTCGGCGTTGGTGAGAAATTTTTTTTACTTTTTTCTATTAGTGAGTTAGTTGAGTTAAGTAACACTTATATATTGTTTGAAGTTAGCCAGTACGATAATTACAGCTACTTATTTAGCAACGCCAACATTGTTAATTTAGATAACAAAACCTTTACTGAAGACCTTATTTTACAAAAAATGCGTATCGGATTAAACGGTAAAGAAAGTCCTTTAGGGCAAGCGTATGCCAATATGGATTTAACCATTGCTAGCGGGCAAGATATTTCAGCACCCGTATCAATATCGCCTTTAGGCACGATTATTGGTTTAGAGAAAGGGTCAAGCAGTGATGAATTTTTCTTAACCTTTGAGCAACTTGGCCAACATAGTAACGTGGTTATTCCTGCGACATTCGTGCCACCAATAGAAGTAGCTGCCAATACAGATAGCGCAAAAATAGGCATTCGAAATTTCGCTGAAATTAATGCCAGCATGAGCGTGTTAACCGGGGTAAAACAAAACAACAGCAAGGTATTTGATACCTATCAGCTTGTTAAGCAGCAATTGCCTACACTGGAAAACATTGAAACCTTTATTTCAGCACAACAAATGGGCATCACCCAACTCGCCATCGCTTATTGTGATTTAGCCATTGAAGACGCTGTTATACGTAGCGCTTGGTTTCCTAATGTTGATTTTAGCCAGACACCTGCTGATGCTTTAGACACCACAGGCAGAGCGAATTTTTTAACCCCTTTATTGGCACAGTTGATGCCATTAGATGTTACTACACAACCAGATAAAAGCTTGGTTTATAATGAGTTAAACAGCTTAATTACTAAACTTTCTGTCTGTGATACCAATTGCGATGCGGTACGAACAAAAACTATCGTCAAATCAAGTTGTGCAGCCGTACTTGCCAGTGCAGTGATGCTAATACAGTAACGCTTATACAGCAAGACTTGTGCAATGACCGGTGCTTGTTAGAAAAGTAAGGAAAAAAATATGAGTAGATTTATCAACAAAATGAAACATTTCCACCCCGATAGCCCCTTGCTTTATGGCGATCATAAAAAACCGATGACACGGCGTGACTTTATTTCCGCGGGTTTACGAACCGGCGGTCATGTTGTTGCTGGCGCATCGTTATTAAGTTTGTTGGCAAACTCTAATAATGCCCAAGCAGCGCTTTCTAGTGATTTAGAAGCTTTACGAGACAGTTGCGGCATTAGCGTGCAAGGGGCTGGAAAAATCCCTTTTATTAGTTTCGACCTTGCTGGTGGCGCTAATATTGCCGGCTCTAATGTGTTGGTCGGCGGTTTAGGCGGACAGCAAGACTTCTTATCAACCGCAGGTTATAACAAATTGGGTTTACCCGGCGATATGTCACCGGCCATAGCGAATCCAAACGCCGAGCAGTCTGATTTTATCAATACCGATTTAGGTTTAGCATTTCATACTGACTCAGCATTTTTACGCGGTATATTAGAAAAAGTATCACCACAAACCGCGGCGAATATTAATGGTGCCGTCATCCCTAGCCGCTCAGACAATGACACGGGTAATAATCCACATAATCCTATGTATGCTATTGCCGCCTCTGGTGCTAATGGTTCTTTAATGCCTTTGATTGGTTCAAGAAATACCGATTCGGGCGGCAACTCTATGGCGCCAGCACGTTTTATCGATTTGGGTAAGCGGCCAACAAAAATAGATCGCCCTACTGATGTCACGGGTTTAGTTGATGTCGGTGATTTATTTGAATTACTCTCACAAAGTGATGCTGTCGCCGTCATGGAGAGTATTCAGCGTATTAGTGCGCAAAAAATGTCGCAAGTAAATAGCCAAGTCACCCGTGATGATGTCATTAAAGATATGATGAATTGTGGCTATGTAAAAAGTGCCGATTTAGCGGATCGTTTTGGTAATCCTGCCACGTTAGATCCCTTACTTGATGTAGATATTGTTGGTCCCAGTGGTATTTTCAGTTTAGCCGAGTTTGACAGCGAGCAAGAGTTTCAAAAAACAGCCTCTATTATGAAGTTGGTCGTTAATGGTTTTTCAGGCGCTGGCACCGTAACCATGGGCGGTTTTGATTATCACACTGGCGATAGAGCGACCGGGGAATTAAGGGATTTACGCGCTGGCCGTTGTATGGGGGCTTGTTTAGAATATGCCGCTAGGCG
>Ga0209826_1001453_pt1 | contig 16540 bp, 12 predicted proteins | sample GOMGulsemesocosm_5_FD_184637 | JGI IMG/M metagenome (GOLD analysis project Ga0209826, IMG submission 184637) | Methane-oxidizing microbial communities from mesocosms in the Gulf of Mexico - GOM15C Gulf of Mexico (SPAdes) (version 2) | ecosystem: Environmental > Aquatic > Marine > Cold seeps... | reverse complement strand
CCAAGAGGGCGTTGCCGTAGCGGCTCGCTTTGAATTATTTATCGATGGGGTCGAGCTTGCCAATGGTTATCACGAGCTTAGTGATAGCCGTGAACAGCGAAAACGCTTTGCTGTTGATCAGCAGCAGCGTGCGCAATTAGGTCTAGCGCAACGACCGCTTGAAATGCGCTTGGTTGCAGCGTTATCGCAAGGTTTTCCCGATTGTGCAGGTGTGGCACTTGGTGTGGATCGATTATTAATGTTAACTCTAAAAAAAGATCATATTAGAGAAGTCCTACCCTTTGATATAGAAAGGGCATAAATCAGTCGTTGATCATGGGCAAGGAAAGTTGCGGGCAGAAAAAGTTAAAAACAAACTGACCCGCAACCCGCAACCCGCAACCCGCAACCCGCAACCCGCAACCCGCAACCCGCAACCCGCAACCCGTTTACGCCGGTAAATGGTTTAACATCGCGCTGCGCATTCTTTTTACCGCTTCCATTAACAGCTCTTTCGTGCAGCCAAAGTTCATTCTGACATAATTGGGATCACCAAAATCTCTACCGGGAGAAAGGCCGACCCCAGCCTCTTCAAAAAATAGGGCAGGGTTTTCAAGCTTCGCCGCTGACACATCTATCCAAGCGAGATAAGTCGCTTGGTTGGGGAGCATTTTTAAGCCCGGGATAGCGTTGATTTCCTTGAGTAGGTATTGATGATTGGCACGAAAGTAAGCGAGCTGAGCTGCAAGCCATTGTTCGCCTTGAGTATAGGCGGCAAGTGTGGCGGTATAGCCGAGCAAATTGGTATCGGGCACTATACCTCGGCGTGCTTTGTTAAAGTTTTTGCGCAGTTGTTTATTGGCGATGATGGCAAAAGCACAGCCTAAACCTGCAATGTTAAAGGTTTTACTCGGTGCCATTAAAGTAATGCACTGCTGCTCTACCTCGGTATTTAAAGAGGCAATGGGAATATGTTGCGCGTCTTTATCGAGTAATAAATCACAGTGAATTTCATCAGAGCAGAGCACCAATTGGTGTTTTACGATAATTTTGGATAGCTGTACCAACTCTGCTGTGGTGTAAATGGTCCCGCCAGGATTTTGTGGATTACAAAAGAGTAGAATCTTAGTCTCATCGGTGATGCTTTGCTCTAAATACTCAAAGTCCAGCACCCAGCGCATACCTGCGAGTTTCATTGGAATTTGGCATACCTGTAGGTTTGATAAATGTGGAGCGCTGACAAATGGTGGGTAAATAGGTTTTGGCGCCATTGCACTTCCCCCATTAGGCGCTGCAGCTCTACAGGCGATATTTAGAGCACATACCAACCCGGGTAACCAGACAATCCACTCCGCTTGAATATCCCAGTCGTATAGTTTATGCATACGTGTGATAATTGTTTGGTTGAGCTCATCAGGCACATTAGTGTAACCAAAAACGCCGTGTTCAATACGTTCAGTTAAGGCGTCAGTGATGGCACTGGGTGCTTTAAAATCAGTATCAGCGACCCACATTGGCAATACTGATTCATCCCTATAGCGCTCCCACTTCAAACTTGAAGTATTACGTCTATCGACGGGTTGGTCAAAATTTATCCCAGACATAATCTAAATCCTTTATCACTTAATCGCATGTTCTTAAGCTTACCTGACATTTGTGTCTTCGACACGGTTAATAGATAAATTTATACCGCCAATTCCAAACAGTGAGGATTCAGTCTGTATTAGGGGCTCCAATGGCGCTGTGTCTTCTAAGCTGTGGCCTTGACCGCTATCGCTAATCAGCGATTATAACGATGGCTGTCGGCTTAGGTGTCAATGATGGGAAAAGCCAATATATGACAAACTGTGTTTATACAAAGTATCTAGTTCAGTAAAGAAAAACCAGCGATAATAGGATGCTCTCTAGTCAGCTTTCAATTAAGAAGTTAAACTGTAGTGATTAAACTGAATCTGGAATACAGCCACATGCAGGCGCAACATCTTCGACATGAATACCTAGAGATAATGGGCGTTAGCAGCTGGTTATCACGCACGCCATTGCCAAATGCAGCACCATCACCTGATTGGGTTAGTCGCTATATTTATTCTGAGCATGCGCAAGTGCAAGGACATAGCGCTGATGATGCCGAGCGCTCTTCATCTGCAAGTCATGCAAGTTCGAAGGAGCGGGTTAAATCCTTAACCGCCTCATTAACCAGCTCTAATCCAGAGGCTAATGAGATTAGCCGTGACGCCCAGCTTATCGCACAAGAAGTAGTCACCCACTTACCGGTGTCTAGTCAAAGCGAGCATACAGCCGCTGTTGCTCAAGCCCCCTCTGTTGTGAGTAAGGTTGCTGTTGAGCAAAGTGCCGCATTGGCTGCAAAACAGGCAATGCCGAGCTCATCTAGTAAAAAAACAGCCCCGCAAATGCGTTTAATGTTCTGGCAGTATCCAGATGTATTAATAGTAGACTCACTACCCACACAAACCCGTGGTACTTTGGCTTCTGCCCAGTATGAAAAACTGCTTAATAACATGATATCTGCTCTGCGTTTAAACCCTGCAAGAGTTGATGCAGGGACGCAGCCTTATGTTCTTAACTGGCCTACCCTAGCAGGCGTCGGTATCGACCAAGGTTGGGATCAGGCGGTGAGCGCAGTGCAGTATAAACTATCAAAATTATTGCAAGGTTATGCACCCAAGCTAGTGCTGATGCTGGGCGAATCGGCGGCGCAAATGGTGATGAATGTAGAAGATGACTTTGATGCCCTGCGTGGGGTGGTATTCCCGCTGCGTGCTCAGACCAAAGCGCTTACCAGCTACAGTTTAACGCAAATGTTAAACGTACCAGGTTGTAAGCGTGATGTGTGGCAAGACCTACAAAAAGTCATGGATGAGTGAGTCGATGAGCTGCGTGATACGCTTAGATAATTCCCTAAGTGAAGCGTGTTTTAAGCGTCTGAGGTTTTTACAAAGTGCTTTTCATCCCCCTTGGAGCACTGCGCAATTGCAGGCACAACTTGTCAGCGATAAAGGGCTTAATTTCGGGTTGCTACTCGATGGGCAACTAGTCGGTTTTGTCTTTTACCAATGCTTGTTTGAGCAAGCGGAAATACTGCAAATAGCCATAGATCCAAGTTATCAACAGCGCGGGTTGGCAGTGCGGTTGTTATTAAGTTCGTTTGCACTAATACAACAACAAAAGATTGAAGCGGTATTGCTAGAGGTGAGAGAGTCTAACTTGGCCGCGATTAAGCTCTATAAGCGCCTTTCATTTACATTGGATGGTAAGCGCAAGGGCTATTATCCAAGTGATGTGAATGGCCAGCGTGAGGATGCGCTGCTCTTTACTAAAGTACTGTCAGCAGGTGATTAGTCTCAATACGCAAATCCTTGAAGGTATTAGTTTTTACCTCTTTAATGGATTCTTCTTCTGCGTGTTACTTTTTACCTTATACCGCTCTCCTTGGGGAAAACTAAAGGCCAATTTAGGGCTCCAGCATCTGTGTTTTGGAGCCTGTATCGCACTCATTATTATCTGGAGTATCAGTGCAGATTTGTCGGAGGGGATCAGTATCCATTTTCTTGGTATGACCGCGCTGTGCTTAATTTTGGGTTGGGACTTAGCGATTGTTTGTGCCAGTGTGGCACTGACTCTTATCGCTCTTGCTAACGGTGATGGCTGGGTCAACTTTGCCGCCAATGGCGTATTAACCATTTTATTACCGGTGGCAATTGCTCATTCGGTGATGTTGTGGGTTACCCATAAAATGCCAAAAAACTTTTTTATCTATTTATTTTGTTGCGGTTTTTTTTGTGCGGGAATAAGCGCCGTTGCAATAGGTTTCGCTGTGTCATTAACGCTGTGGCTGCATGATGTATATCCATGGATAAAAATCCAGCAGGATATTGTGACGATTATCATTTTGACAGCATTTCCGGAGGGCTTGCTCAATGGCATGCTGCTCAGCGCTGTAATGGTGTTCTTTCCTGATTGGATTCGCAGTTTTGATGCCAGGGCGTATATTGATGAGCAATGAACAATACAAGAGTGTTAGAGTTTCTCTAATTGGTAGCGACTTTGGTGAATGATTAGTCGCGGACCTTTACAAGGAAGTCGGCTTTATCTTTTGAGTCCGGTATTTTATCTGCTAACAACTCGCACAAGTGTTGGTAATCAATAGCTTTTTTCATCGAGCGATTTATCTGATGTTTTGCGATAGGCCCAAGATAAAATGTTAGTGCTAAAGTCAGTGTTTTGCGTCTGTTTGCTGAAAAAGTAATCGCTAGGTTGCCGCAAACTTCTTCTGAGATGGGGGTAACCACTGACGGTGTTGAATGCGGGAGCGTGTCATCAATGGCCAAAGTTTTACTGGCTTGAATAATAAAGGCTTCACGCTGTTCTAGATCGCTGATATGTTCTGAGAGTTGCAGCATAAATTCTCGCGCTGAGCGAGTGTGGGTGGAGGCCTTTTTGATCACAAAATTCGCCATAGGCCCTATATGTGCCGCCAAGTCTTGTTTTAAATCAGCGAGGGTATGTGCGGGAAGTTCCAGTAAATGCTGAGACTTTTCTTGAATACCGGCTTTTGCTGAAACGGTAGCACTGGCTTGCGCTTCAAGGGTGGCGAGTGATTCAATCCCCTGCATAAACTCCTGGGCACTTTGGTATCTGTTTACCTTATTAGGTGCTAGCGCCTTGCTGATGACAAGCTGTAAAGGTCGTGAGATTTCTGGATGTTCTAAAAATACCGAGTCGATAAATTCGTTGATGGGCAAAGTATAGAGTTGCTGTGGTGATAACCTGGCGCCGGTCAGCATCTCCAGAAACACCATGCCAGTGCTGTAGATATCGGCGTGTTCAGTCACTGTTTCACCCCGCAACCCTTCGGGGGACATGTAATTAGGGGTACCTACCATGTTGCCAGCAAGTGTTAAATCAGATTGGTCCAGCAGCGCAACCCCAAAATCGGCAACTTTCACTTCACCGTCATTGAGCAAAATAATGTTGGCGGGTTTAATATCTCGATGAACAATATTGAATTGATGGGAAGCGCTTAATGCGCGCAGTACACTAGTGGTAATAAAAATAGCTTCTTCGGTACTGAGCTTGTCTTCCGAGCGTAAAAACTGACTGAGTTCTTCTCCCTCTATATATTCCATAACGATATAATCTTGATCGTCTTGGCTGCCGTAATCAAAAACAGCGACAATATTGCGATGTAAGCAGCGCGCTGCAGCTTGTGCCTCACGTTTAAAGCGTCGACTCAGTTCTTCTCCATGCTCTCCTATTCGATGGTGCTCGTGTAATACTTTAATGGCGACGGTGCGCTCTATAATAGGGTCAAAGCCTTGGTAAACAATACCCATAGCACCTTGTCCTAGAATTTTTTCGACCCGGTATTTACCAAATATTGAGGGTATGTTTTTCATAAGTGTTATTAATCGTCCAGTGTTTCATCAAGCATTTTAACAGCGCTATCCAAGCTGTTCTGCATGCGATTGAACGATCGCCCTAACGAGCTAATTTCATCGCGACCTTTAACACTGATAGGGGCTAAACCTAAAGTGCCCATACTGACCTTGTCGACATGCGCCGCCATCGCTGTGACAGGGCGAATAACAAACTTATTGAGCAGTAGGTTTAGCATAATGCCTATCACCATAAAGACGCTGACAATTGTGCCCATAAATAATAGGAACTCTTTATCAGCGCGATCATGTGCCAGAGATAGCGGGACTGAAACCACTTGTGTGCCAATTACTTCATTGAGCTTCCAACCAAAACCGTTGGCATCACCATAAGCGGCAATCATGGCAGTAGGGGCGGCTTGAGGAGTGGAGTGGCACACCAAGCATTTTTCATTAGTAATGCGTATAGGTTTCGATAAAAATAAAGAGCGACCAGCAGGGGTGTCTCGCTCGCCGACTAATTGCTTGTCTGAGTGAGTTTTAAAATAGCTAATGATGTCGGCTTCCCAGTCAGCTGCTCGGTTATTAGGATTGGTAGGGTTAAGGGCCGCCTCTTTGTAATTGTAATCTGGGTGTTGTTTTTGCAGATTAGCAATATATTGGGCAGCGGCATAAGCAGGCACTGTTTGGGGTAAGAAAGTGGTTTGTGATGCACCGCTGATTAGCGGCCTTACTTCTTCGACTGTGTAGTTGCGAACAGCAATAGCACTTTCCAATATAATATTAGCGCTATCTAATGCTTCTTGACGCGCATTTTCTCTTTGGAAGTTAAAGGAAATCACAGCGGATACTAAGATGCCGATGATTCCAGTAAGTATCAGAATGATATTAAATTTAAATCGTAAAGACATAGTTGTAAATCCCTGTGATAACACTCAAACAGTGTGTATTAAGAACCTGGAAAATGCAAACTGGGATCTGAAAAAGATAGCGCAGAGGGATTTGTAAGAAAGTGCATAGTTTTTTGTTTGTTGCTCAATATTCGTCTTTCAGTAATTTTTAAGTGCAAGGTTGTGTATTGTGCGCTTATCGGCGAAAATAGGCGCCATTCAATATGTCTACGCTTCGCTGTTTCTTGGCGTCCCTCGATGGCATCTACCTCAATTTAGAAGATACTTATTCCCCAGAAAAATAGCGTGATGAATTCTATTAAATTTTAGGCGGCAACTCCCTTGAAAAACGCCGATATACAGACAATAAAATAGCGTGGTGGCTCAAACTACCAGACATCAGCTATTGCGCGTTTGAATTCGAGCAAATACTTTAAAGTGTCTGATTAAGTTAGAACAAGTACAGTTAGGATGAATAGTGAATTTCTCGCATAACTATTTATTCTGGATCCTCTCCTCTCCTCTCCTCTCCTCTATAGCCCTCTCACTATGCACATTGTGTCTCTAAACGTCGACACTTGAACTGCAAGAGGTTGTATTGTATGTTCCGAATAGGTTGATTCATAAAGATACCTCTCTTGCATTATCTATGCGTATCGACATCTTCTAGCTAGAGAAATTCTTTAAGCCCTAAACCAACAGGTTCTTATGTTTGGTTTAAAAACCTAAAGCTATTTAACTACCTTAATAGGAGTGTAATATGTCGACCGAAGAACATCTTGCTCACTACGGATTTACCGTTGCTTTTGCCCGTCAATATATCAACGAAAAAGTCGCCGCTGGCGATTTTGCCGCAATTTTTCACGGAGCGCTGAACATTAACGTGACATCAAGGATGCTGGCTGAGATTGTTGAAATATATACGGCAGAGTTTATTGAGACTTTTTTTACTAGTATTGGTTTTGATGGCAGCGCACTGCGTGAGGTGGTTGAACTTTCGCAGGGAGCAGAAACGACGACGGGGGATACAGCAGCCAATACATTTGCCGCTTCACAAGAGACCCTTGGCGAAGGTGATGTGATTGACGGTGGCGCTGGACTAGATGTTTTCAACTACAGCTCTACTGGCAGCGGACCAGTGACCCACAGTGGTTTTACTTTACAAAATATTGAGACATTCAATATCACTTCTAATGCCTCAGGTGGCACAAGCTTTGATTTGTCCAGCTCTAGCGGTATTGAAAAAGTCGTCATCGAGCCCAGCACCTCTGACATCACGCTGATAAGTGAAGCTAGCATGCCACTATTGGATTTGACAGCCGTTGATCAGAATTCGAGATTTATTACCCTTGAAGGTGCCAAATCGCTAACCTTTACCTCAACTGCCGGCGCTACTTCAAGCGCAAGGAGGCTTGATACCGTACTAAACTCTGACCGAAATTACTCGCCTGGGTCAGTAACTGATAATCCCGCCGTTGATTTTTACCTACTACCTGAGGGGCCCGGGGGGCTCTCTTTTGGACTCGCGACGGGGGGGGACGCTAGCGGCGCTGGGCTATCTGCCGAAGGATTGGAAAATCTCGAAACTACCGGCAGCGGCGATATGGCATTGGGAAGCATCGCAAATGCAGCTAATAATTTTGTTTGGGATGCTACCGGTAGTGGAGCGGTATCCGCTAATATTCAACAGGTATCTGATGAGTTAACGTTGAATGTAACAGGCAGCGGATTGCTATCGGTTAATTTTGAAGACGTCGCTAAGGCATTTGTTTTGAATGCTACAGGTAGTGGACCGCTATCCGTTGATTTTCAACAGGTAGCTGATGATTTAACGTTGAACGTAACAAGTAGCGGACTGGTATCCGTTAATTTCGAAGAAGTAATTAATCAATTGTCGTTGGCTATTATCGGCTCAGGAAACACTACTGTTCTAGGCATGGGTACTGTGGGTACCATTGACGGGTCGGCTGCTACGGGCAACTTAACACTGGCCGGATCAACTGGCAGCGATGTCTTCAAAAGTGGCTTGGGTAACGATAGTTTTGAGGGGCTCTCTGGTGCTGATAGGTTCGAATTCGGTAGTGGTTGGGGCCAAGATACAGTGCAAGATTTCACAGTAAATACTGATAAAATAGTATTCGAGGAAGCTGTTTTCTTCAACTTTGCAGATATGCTAAATCACACCAGTCAATCTGGTACATCGGTGGTCATTCAAGATGGTACCAATAGCCTGACGCTGGCTGGCACCTCCGTTACTAATCTCGTCACCGGCGATTTCCAATTTGGCAATGGTGTTGTTGATACTGTCGGAGCTACTGTAGGCACGGCTTCTGCAGTAAGCGAAGGATCATCTGTTGCAGGAAATATCGACTATGCCAATGATCAGGATTGGTATGCGATTACTTTATCTGTGGGAAATACCTACACTTTTTCTATTGCAGGGGATGATACTTTTGGTAGTGCACTCAGTAATCCCTCTGTGTTGTTAAACAATAGTAGTGGAGACATGATTGGACCTGAAAATTTTGGGGAAAATAGCAGTGATACTAGCATAATCTATACGCCGACCATTTCTGATGTTTATTATATTGCCGCCAATGGTCTTAATGCGACAACTGGCAGCTTCTTGCTGGATGTGCAAGCAACGGCGGTTGATACTGTAGGTGCTACTGTCGGCACTGCCTCCACAGTGAGCTTAGGATCAGCTGTTACAGGCAATATCGATTACGCCAATGATCAGGATTGGTATGCGATCACTTTATCTGCAAATACAGTATACAATTTTGCTCTGCAAGGTTCGGCGACTGCTGCTGGTACACTCAGTAACCCCGAACTGCATTTATACGACAGCTTAGGCAGTCTTGTTCGTTCCGACTATGACGGGGGGGCTGGCACTAATGCTAGCTTAAACTATGGCCCAACTATTTCAGGTCAGTATTATATTTCGACGCAAGATGCTCTTTCTGCAACGGGCAGTTACAAGCTGGATGTGAACGCCTATTCATCACCATTACAAATATTGAATGTTAATGATAGTCTGCCGACGATTTATGATATTGATCGTTATCCGGGTGTGGCACTCTCTGCAGGCGTGTACTATGAGATTGATGTCAAAGGGGTAGATAGTGGTTATGGGACATTTAGCGACCCTAAAGTCTCAATCCATAATGATGATTTAAGCTTTTTCCGTAGTGATTCTGATGGCGGCATTGGCAATGATGCGTCACTGGGGCTGGTCATTGAGGAGACTGGGATTTATGCCATTAATGTTACCAGTGATATCTCCGGTGGCTCGCAATCGGACGATGCTGGTACCTATCAGTTGTCTATCGTGGGATACTCTGCGACCAGTGAGATTTGGGGGTAAGGTGAATATGGAAAAAGCCTATCCTGCTGATTGATATTGCAAGATTGCGCTCATTATCAGAGAAATACGCCATCACTCATTTTTCATTATTGTCAGCAATCAAGCTAGAAATAATAAAACAGAGCCCGCTATTCCTTAAACCCCGTTGCCAAACAAGGCTCTTCTAATACCGTATCCGTCATCATAAACACCCTAATCTAGGTCTGATTGCAGGGTTTAAATCCCCCACAAAATACTACGAGAATATTGTGTAATGATGACATGGATCATCCTTCGGCTAGGTATCAATTAGAAGCCCTTTACTATAAAATTCCCCCATCCAATTTACCACCGGCCAAGAGTACATTCATATTTGTGTACAAAGCTGTGTACATATTTAAGAAACCATAAAATGACAAACACTGAAACCTCCCGCCAAACGGCACTTAGACGCACGTTCGCTATCATCTCTCACCCCGATGCCGGTAAAACCACTATTACCGAAAAACTATTACTGCTTGGTAATTTGATTCAAAAAGCGGGTACTGTTAAAGGAAAAAAAAGTGACAGGCATGCAACATCAGATTGGATGACTATGGAGCAAGATCGCGGTATTTCAATTACTTCATCGGTGATGCAGTTTCATTGGAAAGATAAAGTGGTCAATCTGCTAGATACCCCAGGTCACGAGGATTTCTCAGAAGATACTTACCGTACTTTAACTGCGGTAGACAGTGCTTTAATGGTGGTAGATGGGGCCAAAGGTGTCGAGGATCGAACCATTAAATTGATGGAAGTTTGTCGCCTACGTGATACGCCTATTTTCTCTTTTGTTAACAAAATGGACCGTGATATTCGCGATCCTATTGAATTACTCGATGAGATAGAAAGTGTTTTAAAAATTGCGGCGGCGCCAATCAACTGGCCAATCGGGATGAGTACTTTTTTTAAAGGCGTCTACAACTTAGTCACCGATGAAATCCACGTCTACACGCCGGGACAAGGTGCAGTGCTACCTGAAGATATTCGTATTCAAGGGCTGGAATCGGATGCGGCGAAAGCGTTATTAGGTGATCTTTACGAGGATTTTATTGAAGAGATTGAATTGGTACGTGGAGCCACTAACGAATTTGATCGCGACGCGTTTCTGAAAGGGCAGTTAACACCGGTATTTTTTGGCACAGCACTGGGTAATTTTGGTGTCAAAGAAATGCTCGATGGCTACACAGACTTCGCACCAGCGCCTATTTCGAGATCGACGGTCAGTCGTACCGTTGATGCTAGTGAAGCCAAGTTCTCAGGATTTATCTTTAAAATTCAAGCGAACATGGATCCTAAACACCGCGACCGCATTGCCTTTATGCGCATCTGTTCAGGCAGCTATCATAAAGGCATGAAAATGCGTCACTGCAGGATTAAAAAGGACGTTAAAATCGCTGATGCGGTCACCTTTTTGGCCGGTGATCGCGAGAGTGTTGAAGAGGCTTGGTCTGGCGATATTATCGGTTTGCACAATCACGGTACCATTCAAATTGGCGATACTTTTACCGCCGGTGAAGAGCTTAAATTTACCGGTATTCCGCATTTTGCCCCCGAGTTATTTAAACGGGTGCGACCCGTTGACCCGCTTAAGGCTAAACAATTACGCAAAGGTTTACAGCAGCTCTCTGAAGAGGGCGCGGTACAATTGTTTATGCCCAAGAAAAACAACGATATGATTTTAGGTGCAGTGGGTGTGCTACAGTTTGAAGTAGTTATGTTCCGTCTCAAGGATGAGTATAAAGTTGAGTGTCTATATGAAACTATCTCTGTGCAAACGGCGCGCTGGGTAGAATGTGATGACGCTAAAATGCTGGAAGAACTGAACCGTAAAGCAAACGATAACTTGGCGATTGATGGTGGTGGCTTACTGACCTATCTAGCGCCTACCCGTGTCAACTTGAGCTTAACTGAAGAGCGCTGGCCTGAAGTTGATTTTAGAGCAACGCGTGAGCACTAAATATTCAGCTGAAACTGGCGGCTGTAAAGTCGCTTTTTTTTGGCTGATAACGGCAAATTAAACGGGAGTGTAGATGCCTTTTATCGATAGTCACTGCCATTTAGATTTTGCACCGTTTTCAGAAAATGTTACACATTATTTGCAGGCGGCGACTGAGCAACAAGTGATCGAATTTGTGGTGCCCAGTATCAGTGCTGCTAATTTAGCAAAAGTACTCAATCTTTCCAGCCAATATGCAAACATTCATCATGCCTTTGGCTACCATCCATGTTTTATGGCGCAGCACAAACCTGAACATATTGACCTGCTACGTAGCTATGTTACGAGTCATAAGCCTTGCGCGATCGGAGAGATCGGGCTAGATTTCTTTATCGAAAAGGATCCGCAGGCAAGGGCTGCGCAAATACAGCTTTTTAAGAGACAGCTGCAACTGGCGTTTGAGGTTAATTTGCCGGTGATATTGCACGTGCGTAAAGCACACGATGACGTGCTCAATATACTGAAAAAAATGAAGTTTAAAGCGGCGGGTATCGTGCATGCCTTTAATGGCAGTCCTGCTCAGGCGCAGCGTTACACGCAAGAGTTTGGCTTTAAACTCGGTTTTGGTGGGGCAATTACCCACGCGCGCGCGACCAAGCTGAGAGGGTTGGTAAAATCTTTAGCGCTAACTGACATCGTACTGGAAACGGATGCACCAGACATGCCACTAGCAAATATGCAAGGGGCGTATAACCAACCAGCCAATATTAGCGTTATCGCACAAGTGGTGTTTGAACTGCGCCAAGAGGGCCGGATAGAAATAGAGCGGCAACTAGAACACAATGCTAGAGCCTGCCTCAACCTTAAGCCGAATTATGTCTCGGAATAAACATTGTTTTCTATTTTTATTAACGTACGCCAGACAGTATCAGTCTGTTGGTTGCTGGGCACAGTATAGAGGCCGTTGTTTAGCCGTTGTGCTTGGTAGTCTCTATTATCCCCGTGCAATATAATATCGATAACACTGGCTGCACGATTTGGCGCGATAATTTGTTGTTGGTAAATGTTCTCGATGACTCTGGATTCAAGAATACTTGTACTCACCACGACGAGTGAGCGACATTGTCCTTTAACGTCCTTATCCGCATAAGCACGACAAAAAGCCCCAGTATCTTTATTCACTAAGTAGTTAGTTACAGGTGCTGTGTTAATAGCAAGGCTGCTAAGGCTGCTAGAGGCACAGCCGGTTAAAATGACGCTGCCTGCAATCACTGCTTTCGCCAATGTGTTTTTGACGAGATTAGCGCTGGCAATGTTCAAAATCGCTTTCATTGAAACTATCCTTAAAGGGGTTATTGGCAGTAATCATCGAAAGGATTAGCTTGGCTAATATCGATGCTGTTGTTATAGCCAGGAATGTCTATTTTGCTATCAGTGATCGTTAACTCATCACCTTCAAGTACATTGTGATTAAACTTGTAGCTCGGCTTAGTTTCGCCGCGACATGCGCGTCTATCATAATCTTGAGCGTTATCATTGACCTGTTGGTTTAATGCTTGCCACTGCGCAATTTTTTCAGCGCCGTGTTTGCGAGTCAGCATGTCTTTGACAATGTGTGGGGCAAGTACCGGAGCGCTAGCATTATTACCGCCAAAGCCTTTTGAGTTGAGTATAACGGAGTCCATACCTGTTATGCCGACGTGCAAATGCTCTTTGGACAGCAGTAAATTACTCTGGTAAACATCATCGGCAAAACGTTCACTAGTGGCAATACCCGGAATATAACCGTACGCCCAAGTACCTAGTGAACAAGCTAATTGATCGCCACCGGCGGTGCCTTGAGAGTGTCCCAAGTAACATTTAATAGCGCTTACCGGCCATTGGTCGATGGCAAATGCTTTGGCAACTTGGTTTATAACATGCGACTCGGTAACCCTATTTTGCGGAGTACTAGTGCCGTGAGCTTGCACAAACGAGCGTTGCTGTAGCGATTCTTTACCTAAGATGCTGCTAATGAGTGCAGCAGACTTGCTCAAGGTAATATAGTTGCCAATACCTGGTGCAGAAATAGACTTCTTATGACCGTCGGCATTAACAAATACATCGGGTACGGCGCCGTGAATTTGCGCGCCTAGCTCCAGTGCTAGCGCATCGTTCATCAATAATACAAACTGACTAGATTCACCAATGGTAAAGCCGCAGTTCTCAGCAAAGGGGCGGCACGAGGTGCGATAGTGCTCATCGGTTAATTGATCGACATTGTTAAGTGCTTTGAGGTCTTTATCTTCAGCGAGTGCACCCATAGTGCGAAAGCCTTCGATAATCTCCGGGGTGATTGGCGCATCACTACCCCCGACTAGGACCACTTTTTTACGACCATCGCGGATGTCTTGCACAGCGTTGCGTAAGTTGTAGAGGAAAGTTGCACAGGCACCTAGCGATCCCCCTGTGCTGCCGACATTGCCAATCACATAAGCGTTGACAAAATCTGCAGGCATTTGCGCGTAGCCTAAAGGCATTTGCTTAGAGGTAATGCGCTTGCCAATACTCGGGTATTTAGTGAGACCGCCAAAACCTAAATCGTCTAACTGGCCAATAGAGTTACTGGCGTATACGGCGATGTCATCGGGAGACACGGCAGCGGCGATTTCTTCAAAGGGAATACCGCAAGAGCTAATGGCGTCAGAAGCTGCGTAAATTGTCATTTGCAAATTACGCGGATGATTGCGTGATTGATACAGTTTGCCAGGTTCAAAACCTGTAGGTAGTTGGCCTGCCGTTTTAACGGATGCCGCTTTAGTGTCCGGCAATATCACCGGTAGGTCGCCAGTGACACTAATGTTGAATTGGCTAGGAGCTGTTTCTTCAACGTGCCAGTTGGCTGGGATGACATTGGGTAGCTGACGCTTAGTCAAGCTAAAACAGATAGCATCGCTATTTTTTAGCGCCACCGCTTTATTGAAAGTCATGGCCTCTACATCAAAATGCTGTTTATCAATTTTTCGAATCAGAGAATTATTTAACACTTGCTCTTCTATGCTTTGAATTAAGCTCTCAAGTGATCCAAATTCACCTTGTTTTGTTTGGTAGCACTCAGCATCTTTAGTCACTGTGACTAAATTGCTGACAGTCGCCAAAGACAGAATAGTGGCGGCGCGCTCTTGAGCAGAAAGTTTGTCGATAATAAGACGGCGATAACTGTGGTGGAAGGAGCTTCTGCCAGCTGGGTTGATACCACCAAAGCCAACGATAACGGGTAAATGCGACAAATAGAGCTCCTTAAAACGACAAGATAATGTATAAGCTAGTAGTATAGTAAGTGTATAAAAACGAATTAGCTTAATAAATATTGAAGCTAGGTATTCTAGCGATTGCAGCCAAAACTGGCTAGGTATTTGAATGTATTTTTCCCAAACATTTTCATTTATCACTAATTGCGTCATGATCAAACGAATTAGTGCTTAAAATGGTGTGGCATGCGCTATAAAATAGTCCCATTCCCAAACGGCAGTCTACGGTTGATATCCAACAGGTTCAGTTTGTGCTCCACAAGATAAAGTTAATTTACATGCCAAAACGAGTGTACTTAGTATCGTACATCTCAAGCTATCGGATAATTCTCGCTACGACCCCGTCGGTGATGAAAACGAAAGAGTTCCCATCCCAAATGGCTATATACGCATAGTTACTAATGATTCGATCAGTAACTTACAATATATAGTTATTTTGAATAATTAAACTCCCATATCTAGTAAAACACCTTTCAAGCCAATGGATCACCCTTAATACCAGCAATACCAGCGCGTTTGTGGATGAAAACTAAATAGCTTAATAGGTAGGAATTTTGCAAGCTTTGTGTTGTTATGCACCTGTACACTGTCAATAGTGATTATGCTTTCCCCGTAGGTTGGAGAAATGCATAAACCTGAGTGACCTAAATGCTGGTTTTGTGGGTAAGTTGGCCAGCATGACAGCATTTTCGAACCAGAATGTAAAAAAATAGAATTCTCTTACCAAGAGAAAAAGGAATCTTTTTATGACTAAGAAATTAGCGACAGCCATTTTACCTTTAGTGATCTTAACAGGATGTGCGACCACCCAAGGAACAAACGATAATGCGACTTATGGTGCTATCGGCGGCGCATTAGTCGGCGCGCTACTTGGCAGTCAATTAGATAATGATGGCAACCGCGATCGCGGTATCATTGTCGGTGCGCTCGCAGGGGCCGCGGCCGGCGGTGCCGTTGGTAACTATATGGACCGCCAAGAAGCGGCAATGCGTGCACAGTTGGAAGACGAGCGTCGTCGCAATGCGATTGAAGTTGAGCGGATTAAAGATGATACACTGCGTTTAGTGCTTAATGATGACGTCTCTTTTGATTCTAACTCCGCTAAAGTTAAGCCTTCATTTTACAAGTCATTAGATAAGGTGAATCAAGTACTGAGTCATTACAGCAGTTCCAAAATTACTATAGTGGGACACACGGACTCCAGGGGCACACAAAGCTACAATCAGAGTCTCTCTGAAAAGAGAGCTCTCGCCGTTAAAGATTATTTAACCGGCGGTGGTGTAGTGACAAATCGTTTAAATACTCAAGGTCAAGGTGAGCTGCATCCTCGTGCCAGCAATAATACAAATGAGGGTCGTGCGCGCAACCGTCGGGTTGAATTATTAGTGCAAGCTGTTGCCAGTTAAACCATCGCTTTAGATTAATTAGCCGCTGAGTAGCCAAGCACCCAGCGGCTTTTTTATGTACAGGAAGTACGGTATAGCGCGTTGGCAGGGATGCCAAAGAGCGCATATGTACAGGAAGTACGGTATAGCGCGTTGGCAGGGATGCCAAAGAGCGCATATGTACAGGAAGTACGGTATAGCGCGATGGCATGGATGCCAAAGAGCGCATATGTACAGGAAGTACGGTATAGCGCGATGGCATGGACGCCAAAGAGC
>Ga0209826_1001449_pt1 | contig 16551 bp, 10 predicted proteins | sample GOMGulsemesocosm_5_FD_184637 | JGI IMG/M metagenome (GOLD analysis project Ga0209826, IMG submission 184637) | Methane-oxidizing microbial communities from mesocosms in the Gulf of Mexico - GOM15C Gulf of Mexico (SPAdes) (version 2) | ecosystem: Environmental > Aquatic > Marine > Cold seeps... | reverse complement strand
GTGAATACAACTTTGTTGTAAACCAAGCAACCTATGATAGTCTTTCTTTAGGTGAGAGCGTAACTCAAAGCTTTACCTACACAGTTGTAGATAAAGATGGTGATGGTTCAACAAATACGGTTTCTATTGAAATTACTGGTACCAATAGAGCTCCTGAGATAACAGACAGTGAAGTAGTCGTATCCGAAGAAGGATTGCTAGATGGAATCGTAGATAGCGATGGTGCACCAACGGATGAAACAAATGCTACAAGTGTAAGTGGTGTAGTTGGTATTACTGATGATGGAAATAGCTTAGATGTGACATTGTTAGCACCTACTGCTACTCTTTTACCATTATCGTCTGATGGAGTAACAATTGAATGGGTTGGAAATGATACTAAAGAATTAACTGGACAAGCAAATGGTGTTGATGTAATCAGAGTTACTATCAATGATGCAGGAGCTTATAATGTTGACTTGTTAAAACCAATTGACCATCCTGCAAATTCTGTAGAAGATGTATGGACTCTAAACTTTGGTGTAAAAGCTGATGATGGTACCCAATCAACAACTGGGAAAATTACTGTAAGTATTGAAGATGATATGCCAACAAGTAGCGCAATTACAAGAGAACTTGATGTTGGACCTAGCTTAATCGTAGTGAAAAACTTAGAAGCTGGATTTAAAGACTCAGTATTTGATAATGGAACAAGTACAGTTAATACAGAAAATACAGACAGTGACTCATTAACAGATAAAATTGAGTGGGGAACAGCTGCTAATAATAGTGATGGACAATCAGGATATAACTTGATTGATAATAGCACATTCACTTCAACTTCTGGTTCTGAAGTAAATACGAGTGATGCTTTTAAATTAGCAGACTTTACTCATCAAAACTGGGCAATCAATTCTAACTCGTCAACATTAGATAAAACAACTATTACTATGAGTATGGATGTGGAAGTAAATGGAGAAACTGTATCAATTGACTTTGATGTTTTAGTTGAACATACAGAAACACCAAATAGTGGAGATGCAAACGCTTCAAGAGATATCGTAACGTTACCAGCAGAAGATATAACAAAAGAAATCAATGGACAAGAATATACCTTTAAACTAGAAGGTTTCAAAGATGCTAACGGTGATTTCGTAAAAACGATTTATACCAATGAATCAGCAAATAATACATACGAGATATTTGCAAGTATTGAGTCAAACAGTGACTTACCACATGTAGAAGGTGTAGTAACATTGGATGCAGGTGCAGATGGATTTGATAGAGTTGATTGGGGAAGTTTAGATACTTCTTATGGAACAATGACAGCAAATGCAAACGGTGAATACAACTTTGTTGTAAACCAAGCAACCTATGATAGTCTTTCTTTAGGTGAGAGCGTAACTCAAAGCTTTACCTACACAGTTGTAGATAAAGATGGTGATGGTTCAACGAATACTGTAAGTATTGAAATTACAGGTACAAATACTCCACCAGAAGCACTAGATAGACATATAGATATTGATACAGCAAGTGAAGTAACTTTTGCAATGACGGATTTTGTATCTGATGTTGAAGATGATGCAAGCTCTACCATTGTAAAAATTAGAATTGAAACCTTACCTGAAGATGGTGTATTGACTGTAAATGGAACGCCTGTAGAAATTGGAGATGTGTATGATGAAATCGCACAAATCAAATATACTGCAAATGATAACTTGTCAGATACTCTTTATGGTACAGGCGAAGACACTGGGACTCTTGCTCAATGGGGAACCTTGGCAAATGGTATATTAACTTCAGATGATGGTAGAGTAACAATTACTGCACTAAATAGTGATGGTGCAGCAGCTGTTGGGTTTGCTAGTGAAAATAACAACAATAACCATGATGGACTTGGACTTGGAGTTGTTGGAAGTACTGATGATGACCAAATAGAACTTGATGGTGCTGAAAAACTTATAATGACTTTTGATGGAACAGTAGCAAATGCACAGTTTGGATTAGCAAGTCTAGGTGGACATTTCACTCCGGATGCTTCTCAAGATGCTGAAGCTCATTGGGTTGCATTCAAAGATGGGGTTGAAGTAGCAAGTGGTGATGTAAAACAAAGTACAGATGATGCCAATGATACAACCAATAGTTTTGATGTAAATGTTGAGTTTGATAAAATTGAGTTTACAACAACTGCTAATGTCAACTCAAACTTTAGTGTTCAGTACATGAATGTAGATTATAAAGTGGATGATTCATTTGATTATATTGCAATAGATTCAGCAAATAAAGAATCAGATGTTGCGACTGTAACTATAGATATGAATAAAATGGGAACAGTAGAAACTAGTGATGACACTGTTACTTATGATGCGTATGCATATAATGGTGATAATTTTATGACTGGAAACTTTAATAATCCAGGTAATATCAAATTAAACAGTGTTAATGAAACTGCCATTGCAACAGAACATGGAGTAGGAATTCAAAATAACCGAAATGAAAGTGAAACTGGTATTGATGATAATGAAACTTTACTGATCAAAACAAGTGATACAGTTAAGAGTGCTACGTTTAATTTAAATGTTGCTTCTAATGAATCATTTAGTGGTGGTTGGGTTGCTTTTAATTCAAATGGAAATGCTATCACAACAGGAACTTTTTCGAGTACTGGAAGTTTAGCATTGACGATTGCTAATATAGGTGAATTTGAGTATATCGCTTTTGACGCCCACACTTCAAATGGACAAGCAAGTGATGCTGGCTTCTATGTAGAAGCTGTAAGTTACGTAAACCTTAATAATGAATCACATGAATTTGCAACTCCAACTACTATTACAGGGGAGACAGTAAGTGAAAATCACATTACCACTGAAATTGAAACTGGTTCGGGTGCTGATAGTATAACTACAACAGGAGATATCAAAAACCAAGCAGATATTGAAACCAATGCAGGTGATGATACTATTCAAGCAAAAGAAATTAAAGACAATGCTGAAGTAAATACTGGTTCAGATGATGATACGATCACAGTTACGAATAATGTGAAAAATCAAGCCAAACTTTACACTGAAGAAGGAAATGACACAATAACAATTGGAAATGACCTTAAAGAAAATGCCTATATTGAAACGGGTGCAGGAAATGATACAGTAAGTGTGACGCATGATATGAAAAATCAAGCTAAAATATACACTGAAGAAGGAACTGACACCGTAAGCGTTGGAAATGATATGAAAGAGAATGCTTATGTTGAAACAGGTGATGGAGCTGATATTGTAAATGTTGGTCATGACATGAAAAACCAAGCAGAAATCAAAACTGGTGAGGGTGATGATATCGTTAATATTGGCAACAAAATGAAAAACACTGCTGAAATTAACACAGGTGAAGGTGATGATATTGTATCCCTTGGTGATAAAATGGAAGATCAATCGTCTGTTGATATGGGAAGTGGGTTTGATACTTTTGATTTAAATAAAGATGGTGCAATTGACTTATCCGATATTTCTTCTAGAGTAAAAAATATAGAAGTAATTGACATCCACGATAGCTCTAACCAAAAAGTTGCTATTGATTTAGATGATATTATTGATTTAACTGATGGAGATGATGATTTAGTATTTGTTGGAAATGATGGAGATGTCATTGACTTTAACAGTAATTCTGAGTGGCAGTTAAATGGAAATGAGACTAAAAAAGTTGAAGGTGTTGATGGGGACTTTAAAGAATATGTTAGTACAAGCAACTCAAGTGTTTCTATCTTCATTGAAGATGATATAGATGTGGAAGAATTCTAGAGAAGTAAAAGAAGATAAACTCTTCTTTTACTTGCAATAAAATAAAATATTTAGGCAGTGAATGAAACAAACAACAATGACTGACTTTATGCAGTTAGAAGAACACACCCATGAATTAGAAATTATCAACGAAGAATTACAAGATACCATAAAAAGAGAAGTAGAAAACAATAGACTCAAAGACGAAATGATGTTTCAACAGAGTCGATTTGCAAGTATGGGCGAAATGATAGGAAATATTGCACACCAATGGAGGCAACCTTTAATGGAATTATCATCGTTATTTATTAATATTGAAGCGCAGTTAAAACTTAATGGGACAGTATCTAGTACGGAAATTTTAGAAACCATTGGAAAATCAAATGATATTACTAAATACATGTCAAACACTATCAATGATTTTCAAAACTTTTTTTCTAAAGACAAAGCAAAAGTTCGTTTTAATGTATCTGAGCAATTAAATACTTCCATTAATATTATTAGCTCTGGGTTAAAAAAGAATAAAATCCATCTTGATATTATTATCAAAAAAAATCCAATCGTTTGTGGTTTTAAAAATGAGTACTCGCAAGTAGTTATCAATATTGTAAACAATGCTAGAGATATGTTAGTAGAGCGGAAGATTGAAAATCCAAAAATTAAAATCTTCATTGAGGAAGATGATGACACAGCAGTATTACGAATAGCTGATAATGCAGGTGGAATTGACGAATCAATGATAAACAAAATATTTGAACCCTTTTTTACCAAAGAAAAAACAAATGGTACGGGTATTGGACTTTTTATGTCCAAACTCATTATTGAAAATAATATGGGCGGAAAACTCATGGCAATTAACAGTAAACATGGTGCAGAATTTGTCATAGTGGTGCCAAAAGCTATCATAGAAAACTAACTTAATCTAAGCTAAATTTGTTTTAACCAAATCTTAGATATAATTGCAAAAAATCAGCATATCAATCAAATTTTAAATCTCCTTTCTGTGATATTTTTAAAATTTGTGAGGATATACCACACAGGATACATATGTCAAACAACCTACTTCAAAAACAAGCCGATACAATCAGATTTTTAGCAGCTGATATGGTTCAACAAGCAAATAGCGGACACCCAGGTGCACCAATGGGTCTAGCAGACATTGCAACAGTTTTAAGCAAACACTTAAACGTAAACCCAAGTAACTCAAAATGGTTAAACAGAGATAGATTGGTATTTTCAGGTGGTCATGCTACTGGTTTGGTTTACTCATTATTACACCTTTGGGGATTTGATGTAAACGTTGAAGATATGAAACAGTTCAGACAAACACACTCAAGAACTCCAGGTCACCCAGAGTATGGACATACACATGGTATTGAAATCACAACTGGACCATTGGGACAAGGAATTGCAAATGCAGTTGGTTTTGCAATGGCTTCAAAATATGCAAAAAATGTTTTAGATGATTCAATCATCAATCATAAAGTTTTCTGTTTATGTGGAGATGGAGATTTACAAGAAGGTCTTTCTTATGAAGCAGCAGCAACTGCTGGACATCAAAAGTTAGATAACTTAGTAATCATTTATGATTCAAATAACATCACAATTGAAGGTGATACTAGTATTGCATGGGATGAAGATGTTGTTGCTCGTTTTAAAGCTGCAAACTTTGAAGTTCTAGAAATTGATGGTCATGATTTTGCTGCAATTGATGCTGCAATTACTACAGCAAAAGCTGCAACTAAACCTGTTCTAATTAAAGCTAATACTGCTATTGGAAAAGGTGCTGCAACTATGGAAGGAAGTCATCATACTCATGGTGCTCCTTTAGGTGATGATGAGATCGCTGCTTCAAAAAGAAATGCAGGATTTGATCCTGAAGTTAAATTTGCAATTTCTGATGAAGTAAAAGCTGCCTTTGACAAAACTGCAACAGGAGCTGAACTTGAAGCTGCATGGAATAAAGCAGTTGAAGCTAGCTCTAAAAAAGATACTTTAGAAGCTTTATTAAATCCTGATTTTGATTCAATTGAATATCCTGATTTCAGCGATGTTGAAAAAACTGCAACGAGAGATTCAAATCACAAAATTTTAAATGCAATTGCTGCTAAAATTCCTGGTTTCATGGGTGGAAGTGCAGATTTAGCACCATCAAATAAAACTGAATTAAAAGGGATGGGTGATTTTCCAAACGGAAAAAATATCCATTTTGGTATCAAAGAACATGCAATGGCATCTATTACTAATGCTATGAATTTATATGGTTTATTTAGAGTATTTTCTGCTACATTCTTTGTATTTTCTGATTACTTAAAACCAGCAGCAAGACTTGCAGCTTTAGCAAATATTCCTCAACACTTCGTATGGACTCATGATTCTATTGGTGTAGGTGAAGATGGACCAACTCACCAACCAATTGAACACTTAGGACAATTTAGAGGTTTACCAAACTTTTATACATTCAGACCAGCTGATGCAACTGAAAATGTTGCTTCTTGGAAGACTGCATTAAAAATGAGTGCTCCAACTGCATTTGTTTGTTCGCGTCAAGGTTTAGAAGTATTAAAAGATGAAAGAGCATTTGGAGAAGTTTCAAATGGTGCTTACTTACTTAAAAAAAGAGACAATGCAACAGTTACTATCATGGCAAGTGGTAGTGAGCTTATGCTTGCACTTAAAACTGCTTGTTCTTTAGAAAAAGATGGAATTATGGCAAATGTTGTTTCTGTTCCTTGTTATGACTTATTTGTTGAGCAAGAACAATCATACATAGACCAAGTTATTGATAAAAATACAAAAGTATTTGCAGTTGAAGCAGCTCGTGGTTTAGAGTACTACCGATTTGCTGATGTTGTATATGGTATGGATACATTTGGTGCTAGTGGACCTGCACCTGAGTTATTTGAGTACTTTGGATTTACTGAAGATAAATTAAAAGCGAATATCAAAAAAGATATCTAATCTTTTTAAACAATAGGACAATCTCTTGTCCTATTGAATACCTTATCTATTGAACTAACTTCTACAAAAAATTTTAAACTTATTTCTCTGACAACATTTTTATTGCTTTAGTAAAGAACTTTATTATGACTTCTTTTCTTTTTTTGTCCGCAAAAAAATGAAACAAAAAAACTCGTCTGCAAGATGAGAATGGTCTTCGACTACCCAGAACTTTAGAAAATATTTTCTGATGTTCAAAACTCATTTCAAAAGAGTACATCAAGTACTCTTTTTACATTCAGACAGTTGAACATCTTTTTCGAAAAATTTTATAAAGTTCTGGCATTCTCAAAAGCAGACTGAAAAAGCATGGAGTTTCCAACTTTTTATATACTCAACAATATTTCTTTGGTGTTTGAAGATTAGGGAATTAAATTAATCATAGTGTTGGACAACGAGCAACATCTGCAGAAGCCGAGAGTTTATTTATTCTTTTCGAAACTCGTTTGTCAACTGTTTGAGCGTTTATAAATGTGCTGGGAGCACATTTTAGCGAGTTTTGACAAACCGAAAAGAATAAATAATAATCGAGGGTAGCTTTAGCCTTCGAAGCCGTTGTTGCTTTTGCTTACTTTTTGTCAATACAAAAGTAAGAAAGCGAAGACCTTTAGGTCTTCAAGAGCACGAATAATCATAGCCTTAGCAAGTTTTATTAATAAAAAAATCACTTTTAGTTCATTTTGGAGTTATAAACTTCTTCAAACAGAAAACACACTACTACAAACTCTGTTATGTTTACTAAAAGGACAACCATTGAAGAAAAGATTAGAACATGATTTACTTGGCGACAAAGAAGTTCCACATAATGCTTATTATGGGATTCAAACATTAAGATCTCACGAAAACTTTGATATTACAAATGTTACACTTTCTGAATTTCCAACATTCATTGCTTCGTTAGCAAAAGTAAAAAAAGCAGTGGCTTTAGCAAACTTTGAACTTGAGTTATTAGATGAAGATAAAAAAGATGCTATTTGTGATGCTTGTGATGAAATTATTGAAGGTAAATTTCACGATGCATTTATCGTAGATATGATTCAAGGTGGAGCTGGAACTTCTATTAATATGAACATCAATGAAGTGATTGCAAATCGTGGTTTAGAAATACTGGGTCATGAAAAGGGTGAGTATAAATACCTTCATCCAAATAATCATGTTAATCTTTCTCAATCAACAAATGATGCGTATCCAACAGCATTTAGAATAACTTTATATGAAAAAATCTATGAACTTATTGATTCAATGAAAATCTTAAGAGCGAGTTTTGCACAAAAAGCAGAAGAATTTCATGATGTAATCAAAATGGGAAGAACGCAGCTTCAAGATGCTGTTCCTATGACACTTGGACAAGAGTTTAATACTTATGTAGTGATGATCGACGAAGATATGGAACGTTTAAAAGAAGCTCAACAGCTCGTACGTGAGATGAACTTGGGAGCTACTGCAATTGGAACTGGAATTAACTCTCATCCAGAGTACATCAAAGTAGTGGAGCAAAAACTTCAAGATGTGACAGGTCGTCCTTTTAAAACTGCCAAAAACTTAATAGAAGCTACTCAAGATACAGGGGCTTATATTCAAATATCTGGTGTATTTAAAAGAGTTGTAACTAAGATTTCAAAAATATGTAATGATTTACGATTATTAAGTTCGGGTCCACGTGCAGGATTTAATGAAATCAATCTTCCAGCAGTACAACCAGGAAGCTCAATCATGCCTGGAAAAGTAAATCCAGTTATTCCAGAAGTTGTTAACCAAGTTGCTTACCAAGTAATTGGTGCAGATTTAACTATCACGCTTGCTTGTGAAGGTGGACAATTACAGCTAAATGTATTTGAACCAGTAATTGCCTATAACTTGTTTAACTCAATTAACATGATGAGAAAAGCATTTGAAACTTTAGCATACAAATGTGTTGATGGAATAACAGCAAATAAAGAGCATTGTGAAAAGCTTGTAATGAATAGCATAGGACTTGTAACTGCTCTTAATCCATACATTGGGTACGAAAACTCAACTTCGGTTGCTAAAGAGGCTCTAAATAACGGATACAGTGTATATGACATTGTCTTAGAGAGAGAACTGTTAAGTAAAGAACATTTAGATGAAATCATTAAGCCAGAAAACATGATTCGTCCTAGAATGACAGCTAACTAAGGTCGTATCATGAAAAAAGCTATAGGTATTATTGGAGGAGTTGGACCATATGCCGGATTAGATTTAAATAAAAAAATCTTTGACAACATGAAAACAAATGGTACGGATCAAGATTATTTAGATGTTTACTTGGTATCCCAGTCTTCTGATATCACAGATAGAAGTACTTATTTAAAAACAAAAGAGGGTGCAAATCCTGCTGAAGGTCTTTTCAGGGCAGCACTAAAGTTAAATGAAATGGGCGCAGCTGTTATTGCAATACCTTGTAATACGGCTCATTCGTTTATTATTTTTGATAGAGTTAAAGAGCTAATGAGACTGGCTGGTTGTAAAGCAAAACTTCTAAATATCGTTGAAGAGACTCACAAGTTTTTAGAAGAGCATCATTGTGATATGAAAAAAATTGGTCTTCTTGGAACGCTTGGAACGTACGATACAAAACTGTACGAAGATTATTTTAATAAAATGGGAAAATTTGAACTTGTTAATCCCAATGATGAAGGGAAAAATAGCGTTCATACTGCTATTTATAATCTTGATTTTGGAGTAAAAGCATATTCTAGTCCAGTGAGAAAAGAAGCCAAAGATTTGTTTGAGCAAGAAATCGAATCTTTCATCAATAATGATGTTCAAAGTGTTATTTTAGGCTGCACTGAAATTCCTTTGGCTTTTGAAGATGAGAAGTTTTATAAAAAAGCTTCTTTAATTGATCCTACGAATATTTTAGCACGGGCTTTAATACAATACTCAAATGAAAAGTATTTAAAAAGTATTTAGCATCTTAAAATAGGCCTTGTGTTACTATTAAAGAATAGCTCTATTCCTATGAACTATTCTTTTTTAATACTAAAAGTTATATGATACGTTGAGGGAGTATTTTATGTCATGAAATTAAAATATCTTTTATTATTTATTGTTTTTTTATTCTTTAGCACCAACGCTTATGCAAAACACCATAAAAATATTCTGATTCTAAACTCCTACCATAAAGGGTTTCAATGGAGTGATGACATTATTGATGGTATTGAAGAAGTATTTTATGATACAGATATTGATACAACCACGCTTTATATGGATGCCAAACGAATCACTTCCCACGAATATTACAAAGAAATTGGTGATATTTATAAACTTCAACTAAAAGACCGTAAATATGATCTGGTTATTGCCATTGACAGATTTGCTTATAACTTTGTCTTGCAATACTATCCAAAACTTTTTACAGATGAACTGTTATTTTTTGTTGGAATTGAAAAATACAGTAATAAAAAACTCATGCGATCTGGCTTGCAAAAGAAAACTTCAGGACTATTAGAAAAACGTGCCATCAGTGATATTGTCAAAACGATCTATAAGATGATGCCAAATATTAAAACTTTACATATCATCAATGACAACAGTGCCAGTGGTGATGACACCGAACCATATATTTACAACGCAATAAATGAAATCACTGGAAAATTTGAAGTAAACTATATCAAAAAAACAAATCTAGAAGAACTCACCAAAAAGTTCTCTTTGTATAGACCCAATGAAGCTGTTTTTTTCGTACGTTTTTATAATAATAAACCAGGGAACCTTTATAAAAACAGTGAAATAGCTGCGATGATTGATAGTAGCGAGATACCTGTATTTGTTACTGATAATCTTTTTACAGGTAATGGACCAGTTGGTGGTAAAATCATTCCCATTAAAGAGTTGGGAATACGCTCAGCGAAAATGGTGTTGGCTATATTAGAAGGAAGAGCAAGTACATCGTATATTAAAACCGATGACACCTATAAATATGAATTTGATTATGAAAAAATTAAAAAGTTTGGTTTGGATCCTACTCGCTTAAAACGAAAAATTACGTATATTAATAAACCTATTTCCTTTTTCGATAAATATCGACAGTTTATTAATTTTATTTTTTTGATTTTCCCATTTTTTTTACTTTTAAGTGGAATTCTCATTTACAATTTGTATTTTCGATTAAAAAACTCTAAACTTCTACAAGCCAGAATGGAGTTTGATAAAGCCTTATTAAACATCATAGAAAATCCAATCGTTTGGCAGGACAAAGATGGAAAGATTATTGAGTCCAATTCAAAATTTCTTGACATGATGCAATTCCCTTGTCCCCATACGAAGGAATTAAAACTGGATGACTACTTGAAAAAAAGTGATTCCACCTCTTTGATTCAAAGTTTGGATAAGTTTATTATCAATACTTCTATTAGTAATGAATTGATACTTAAAAATAAAGATGACAAAGAATTTATTTATTACATCAATCATAAAGAGTATCTAGAAGACTTAGATAATAGTGGTGGGAGTGTGACAGTTTTCACTGATATCACCAAAGAGAGACATGCTCAACTTGAAAAAGACAAACAGCAGGATTTTATTATTCAGCAATCAAAACTGGCTGAAATAGGTGAAATATTTTCATCCATTGCCCACCAATGGAAAACACCTTTGGTAGAAATCTCTACCATTGCGCAAGAACATTTTTATATGGAGAGTCCTGATAAAGAAGCGCTACAAAAAGATCACAGGTACGTGGATGATATTATGAGGCAAGTGAAGTATATGACAGAAACCATCAATGATTTCCAGACATTTATCATGCCTTCAAATAGAAAAACGATTTTTGATATTAATGATGCAGTTGTTAAGATGATGAGTATAGTTGAACATAATATAAAATATAACTATATCAATGTGAAGATTAAAGTTGAAGACAATACAAATCTAATGATAAATGGTTATAAAAACGAATTGATGCAAACACTTTTAAATATAGTAAACAATGCAAAAGAAGTACTATTAAAAAATAGAAAAAAAAGAGAAGGTAATATCAATATCACCATCAAAAATGTAGATTATTTTGTTCAAATTGATATTGAAGATAATGGTGGGGGCGTCAAAAAAGAATATATAGACAAGATTTTTGACCCTTATTTTACAACTAAAAAAGATGGGCATGGGATTGGATTGTATATGGCAAGACTTATAATAGAAGATAAAATGAACGGAACAATTGCAGTATCAAATACAAATGAGGGTGCAAAATTTAGTATAAAATTGGAAGTAAGCAATGAAAATATTAGTTCTTGAAGATAATGAAAGGTTGTGTGCCTTAATAGAGAATGCCTTATTAAAAGAAGGCTATCGAGTAGATACCTTTAATGATGGAGAAGAAGCTCATGATTCTCTTGCAAATGGCTATCAGTGTTTTATTTTAGATATCAATGTTCCCTCACTTGATGGTATTAGTATTTTAGAATCTATTCGAATGTATTATTCTAATGTTCCTGTTGTGATTATAAGCTCAAATCATGATCTAGAAAAAGTTCAAGAGTCTTATGAAATAGGGTGTGATGATTATTTAAAAAAACCTTTTCATATTTTTGAGCTCATACAAAAAATCAAGAAGTTATGTAATTATGCTCCTAAGATATTGGATTTAGGAGAGGGCTATCAATTTCATTTCGTGAAGCGTTTTTTACTTAAAGACAATATTGAGGTTAAGCTTGCTAAAAAAGAGATTCTCTTTTTAGAACTCATTGCGAAAGACGTGGGGAGAGTATTTTCTTTTGAGGAAATTGAAGAGTATGTTTGGGAGGGAGAGCCCACAACGCTGAATAATATTCGTGCCTTAGTAAAACGTATTCGAAAAAAAGTACCTGAAAATGCAATCCAAATTGTTAAAGGTATTGGTTACTCTATGAATAAAACCTGTCAAATAGTCAAAAAATAAATATTCTCTTTTTTTCTTTCCTGAGCCAATAAAACATATACCGTTACAATTGGCTCACAACTTCAAATAAAAACTTCAATTTTTCTCAAAAACGTCACGTTAAAATCGTTTTGCTTACCTACAATTAATAAGGTCAATTTTGAGTTGAGATACTTTGAATTTAGACTTCATTTAAAAGGAGAAAAACATGTCAACTACGACAAAACAAAAGATGCCATTATGGCAAAAAATATTCATTGGGCTTATTCTAGGATTAGCTACAGGTCTACTTGTAGGTGAGAGTGCTGCAGCGTTAAAACCAATTGGTACTTTATTTATCAATTTGATTAAGATGTTAATTGTGCCTTTGATTTTTGTTACTTTAGTATCAGGAATTGTAGCAATGGAAGATCTTAGAAAGATGAGAAGAATTGGAATTAAAACTTTCTTTATCTATTTGGGTACAACAGCAATTGCTATTACAATTGGTCTTACTTTTGGTATTGTATTTGAGCCAGGTGCTGGAATATCTTTAGAAGGTGCCAAAACAATGACTGCAAAAGAAGCACCAGCTTTAATTGATACTTTCTTAAATATTGTAACAAAAAACCCAATTGCAAGTTTTGCTAATGGAAATGTTCTTCAAATTATATTTTTTGCGATTATGTTAGGTGTTTCTATTAACCTTGCAGGTGAAAAAGCAAAACCTGTTGCAGACTTCTTTAATGGATTCTCAGAAGCTATGTTTAAAATGACACACGTTATTATCTCTTATGCTCCTATAGGTGTATTTGGTTTAATGGCATGGGTATCTGCTACTTATGGTATTGATTTATTAATGAGTTTAGGAAAAGTTATCTTAGTGGTATATGCTGCTTGTATTGTACATGCTATCTTTACTCTTGGTGGAACCATTGCATTTGTTGCAAAACTAAACCCTTTAAAATTCTTCAAAGGTATTATCTCAGCTCAATCAGTTGCATTTACAACAACAAGTAGTTCTGGAACACTTCCTGTGACAACTGACAATGTTGTAAATAACCTTGGAGTTTCTAAGCCTGTTTCTAGTTTTGTATTGCCTTTGGGTGCAACTATAAACATGGATGGAACTGCTCTTTATCAAGGTGTATGTGCTGTATTTGTTGCACAAGCATTTGGTATTGATTTAACAATGGCTGATTATGGAACAATTATTTTAACATCTACTCTGGCTTCAATAGGTACAGCAGGAGTTCCTGGTGCTGGATTAATCATGTTATCTTTGGTTCTTACATCTATTGGTCTACCATTAGAAGGAATTGCTATTATTGCAGGAATTGATAGAATCTTAGACATGGCACGAACAACTGTAAATGTTACAGGTGATGCTATGGTTTCTGTTTTAATAGCTAAAGGTGAAAATGAGTTAAATACTGATATTTACAATGGTGATGCAAGTTCTAATGAAATTAGTGCAGAGTCAAGTGAAACAGTTGAGTTAAATAAAGCGTACAATTCGTAGAGAGTTAAAGGTTAAAAGTAAAGATCTCTCTTTACTTTTAACCATTACTCACAGGATATAAACTTATACTATAAGTTTATATCCTGTGTTTTGAAAGTTTCGTAAAACATTAGGCGGTAACTTTTTCTTAATATTTTTAGTAAACAGTCTCATTGCATTTTGAGAAACTTCTTCACTATTTTTCCACAACTTTCTAACCATTTCTCTATAAGTAATAATTTTATCATTGCTGATTAACATCTTTAAGAAGATTACTTCTTTATTGGTCAAGAGATGTTTTTGATCAGGCCCTTTAACCATAGAGTTACTTTCATCAAAAATCCATGAAGGTGATAACTCATGCTGTTTAATAGTTTTAGCATTATTTAGAATATCATCTATGGCAGACATCAAAAAATCTTCATGTAAAGATTTTGAAAGTTGTAACTGCATGATACCTTTTTCATCATCATAGGTGACATTATCGTTGTTGTACTTGTTTTGTAAAACATCGAGTGTTTCAGGTTTGATACCTACGATATCAATTTTTATATTTTCATTCATTTGTATTCCTTACTGTATAAAGAACATTATCATTGTAAAGTGACATTAAAGTTATTTTCTTTTGAGAAGTATAGCTAGAAGTGGAGGTTAAAAAGTGTCTAAATTAAAATCAAAAGAGCTTATAACCCGTGTTTCGTATGTTTTTCAAGATGTTCGAGGGGAGCTTTTTTTTCAGGTTTTTTGTAAAAAGTCTCATTGCGTTTAAGGTAAGGTCATCTTGATTTTCTGATAAAACTTTGGTCATATCTTCATAGGTGATAATGGAATCACTGGTGATTAGCATGCGAAGAAAAAGTACTTCTCTTTTGGTTAAGACAAAGTGTTTATTGGGACTTTTGATAAGGGAGTTTTTTTCATCAAAAAACCAAAAAGGTTTCAGCTCATATAATCTTGAAGTATTAAAGTCATTTGAAAAATTGTTTAAGGTATTAAGTAAAAAATCTTCTTGTAAGGATTTTGGAATATTAATTTGCATGATACATTGATCATTGGCATAGGATATATTTAGGTTATTGTATTTGGTTTGCAAGTCAATAAGGACTTCAGGTTTGATACCTGAGATATCTACTTGAATACTCTCACTCATAATCCACTCCTATATTTTCAGATATTTAAAAAAATATTATCAAAAATAAATGACAAATAAGTGATTTTCCAAACTTAGCTACAAAAAATGATGGTTTTTGTTCAAATGTACAAATTGTTACATGAAATGTATTTATTTACTATTTTTAAATGTTTTTGATTCATATATAATTTTTCCCACAAGGAGAAGATATGAAGTATCAAAAAGCAAAAAGTCTTGAAGTTCAAGAGTGGTTAAATACAGATAAAGATTTGAATTTAGAAGTATTAAAAGGAAATATCATAGTTATTCATGTATTTCAAATGTTATGCCCTGGCTGTGTACAACATAGTATTCCTCAGGCAAAAAAAATACATGAGAGATTTAAAAAAGATGAAGTGATTGTACTTGGTTTGCACAGTGTATTTGAACACCATGATGCCATGAATAAAATAGCACTAGAAGCTTTTTTACATGAGTACAAGGTAAGTTTCCCTGTGGCAATTGATTTACCACAAGAGAATGACTATTTACCTGTAACCATGAAAAAGTATGACTTACAAGGAACACCTACTTTAATCCTTATTGATAAACAAGGCAATTTAAGAATGAAAGCTTTTGGTTTTGTGGATGATTTAGAAGTAGGACTGTTAATAGGAACTTTACAGAGTGAAGATGATGAAAACAATTAGAATTGAAAACATCTTCACTGGAAAGAAAAAAAATATTACTGATAAAAGAGGAAAAGAATATATCAGTTCTTACAAAAAAGAGCGAATTGGGGATGATGTTCTTGTCAGATACTTAGGCTTAGAACACGATACTCAAACTGATAGCGCTCATCATGGAGGTGTACACAAAGCAGTATGCGTGTATACAAAGAAAAACTATGACTTTTTTAAAAGTAAACATGATTTAGATTTACCCATGTGTGCTTTTGGTGAGAATATCACTTTATTAGATATAGATGACAGTGATGTGTGTTTGGGTGATCAGATTCGGTGTGGAACGGCTATTTTTGAAGTTTCACAACCAAGAGAACCTTGTTGGAAGATTTCTTCAATATTGGGTATTAAAAAGATGACTTCATTGGTGGTAAAAGAGTTTAAGACGGGATTTTACTTACGAGTAATACAAGAGGGTAGTTTGAATAGGAGCAACCACTTTGAACTTATTTCAAGAGTACATCCTGAGTTAACTATTGAGTTTATCAATGAAGTTTATTTTAATTCAAACCAAGAAGAGATTGGGCAAGTGCTTAGGTGCAAAGAGTTGGGTCCAGCATATAGGTTGTCTTTGGAAAAAAGAT
>Ga0209826_1001441_pt1 | contig 16573 bp, 11 predicted proteins | sample GOMGulsemesocosm_5_FD_184637 | JGI IMG/M metagenome (GOLD analysis project Ga0209826, IMG submission 184637) | Methane-oxidizing microbial communities from mesocosms in the Gulf of Mexico - GOM15C Gulf of Mexico (SPAdes) (version 2) | ecosystem: Environmental > Aquatic > Marine > Cold seeps... | reverse complement strand
TTGATTACTTAAAAGGCAAAAACGTTGAACGTTATACTGCTTTAATTGGTAAGTTAGGTTTACGTCGTTAATAATTCGTTTAAAACGAATTATTTAAAAAAAGGAGCCTGTTGGCTCCTTTTTTGTTACTTAACGTTATTAAATTGTTTTAGTTAGACTTTGCTTCTAGCAAATACCACTCAGGTCAGTATAATGTGCCTGCTTAATATTTTTGTCATTAATTGGCAATAATGTTTGGCAGGTAAACTAATCAATCAAACTGTATAATTTTTTGTTCTACTTAGTATTAAAACCAGTAGATTAAGTGAATAAATAATTGTACAGATTGGTTAATCCATTTGGTAAAAGTTAATAAAGCTTTTGCCTATTGTAAAAATATTAAGGAAACATACTATATGTTTAATCCAGTAACTAAAAAATTTCAATTCGGTCAACATACCGTAACGCTTGAAACGGGCACAATTGCGCGTCAAGCATCTGCTGCTGTTATGGCAAGCATGGACGATACTTGTGTATTAGTCTCTGTTGTAGCAAAAAAAGAAGCGAAAGAAGGGCAAGACTTTTTCCCTTTAACGATTAACTATCAAGAGCGTACTTACGCAGCGGGTAAAATCCCAGGTAGTTTCTTTAAACGTGAAGGTCGTCCTTCAGAAGAAGAAACATTAATTGCGCGTTTAATTGATCGTCCATTACGTCCGTTATTCCCAGAAGGCTTTACTAACGAAGTTCAAGTAATTATTACGGTTGTTTCAGTTAATCCTGAAATTGCCCCTGATATTATCTCTCTTATTGGCGCTTCTGCTGCATTGGCTATTGCTGGTGTACCATTTAGTGGTCCAGTTGGCGCAGCGCGTGTTGGTTATACTGACGGTCAATACATTCTTAACCCATTACAATCTGAATTACCAACGAGTGAATTAGATTTAGTGGTTTCAGGTACTGATTCTGCGGTACTAATGGTTGAATCTGAAGCGGACGTATTATCTGAAGAAGTAATGCTTGGCGCGGTTATGTTTGGTCATGAACAAATGCAAGTGGCTGTTGAAGCCATTAAAGAATTCAAAACAGAAGTAAATACGCCTGCTTGGAACTGGACTGCACCTGTTAAAAATGCTGATCTTATGGCTAAAATTGCTGAGCTTTCAGAAGCACAAGTAAACGAAGCTTACCAAATTACAGAAAAAGCCGTTCGTTATGAAAAAATTGCTGAAATTCGCAATGGTGTAATCGAGCAATTACTTGCTGTTGATGCTGAACTGAATGTTCAAGAAGCAAAAGATTTATTCCATGACTTAGAAAAAACTGTTGTTCGTGGTCGTATCACGCAAGGCTCACCACGTATTGATGGTCGTGATCCTGAGTCAATTCGTGCCTTAGACGTAATGACTGGCGTATTACCACGTACTCACGGCTCTGCTGTATTTACGCGAGGTGAAACTCAAGCCTTAGTGACTGCTACGTTAGGTACACAACGTGATGCACAACGCATTGATAGTATTTTAGGTGAGAAAACTGATGCCTTTATGCTTCATTATAACTTCCCTCCATACTGTGTTGGTGAAACCGGTTTTGTTGGTTCACCTAAGCGTCGTGAAATTGGCCATGGTCGTTTAGCAAAACGTGGCATGTTAGCTGTTATGCCAACGGTTGAAGAATTCCCGTATGCGGTACGTGTTGTTTCTGAAATTACTGAATCTAATGGTTCATCTTCAATGGCTTCTGTTTGTGGTACTTCGCTAGCACTTATGGATGCTGGTGTTCCGATTAAAGCTTCTGTTGCAGGTATTGCAATGGGCCTTGTTAAGGAAGGCGAAAATTTTGTTGTTCTTTCTGACATTTTAGGTGATGAAGATCACTTAGGCGATATGGACTTTAAAGTAGCAGGTACTACAGGTGGTATTACTGCTTTGCAAATGGATATTAAAATTGAAGGTATCACGCAAGAAATCATGCAACTTGCTTTAAACCAAGCAAAAGCTGCACGTACACATATCTTATCGGTAATGGATGAAGCGATTGCTGGCCACAGAGAAGAAATTTCTGAATTTGCTCCACGCATTCACAAAATCAAAGTAAGCCAAGATAAAATTCGTGACATCATTGGTAAAGGTGGTGCAACTATCCGTATGTTAACGGAAGAAACTGGCACGACTATCGAAATTGATGACGATGGTACCGTTAAAATTGCGGCAACATCTGGCGAACAAGCACAAGATGCGATTGACCGTATTAAAGCATTAACCGCTGAAATTGAAGTTGGTACACTTTACACAGGTAAAGTTGTGCGTATTGTTGATTTTGGTGCTTTTGTTAATGTTCTACCAGGCAAAGATGGTTTAGTACATATTTCACAAATATCTGAAGAGCGCGTTAACAATGTAAGTGACGTACTTAAAGAAGGTCAAGAAGTGAAAGTTAAAGTACTTGAAGTTGACCGTCAAGGTCGTGTACGTTTAAGTATTAAAGAAGCTATTGAAAAACCTGCTGAAGCAGCTCCTGCTGCAGAATAGTGATTGTTATTTGCACTTACAATAGTGCAACTAGCTAAAAAAGGAGCCTAATGGCTCCTTTTTTCTTAGGTTTTTAGTGAAAAATTCAAGTACAATCTAAAGTTCTATATTTATTAACAAGGTGATTTAGTGACTTCATTTTTAAATAAAATTACACTAATTTCTTTAATCAGTATGATGTTGCTAGCACAAGGTTGTGCAACATTAACAACGGGAGAAGCTGAACGTTTAAATACTGTAAGGATTGAACAATTAATTATTGCTGAGCCAGCGCCAGTTAACTTTAAAAGTGAAATAGCTATAGCGCGTTACTCTAATTTCCTTACCAGAGCAAAGCTGACGGATGAACAAGGTGCTAAAATTTTATTTGATCGAGGTGTTTTATATGACAGTGTTGGTTTGCGCACGCTAGCAAGAATAGATTTTACTCAGGCACTACAACTAAATAATAAACTTGCTGACGCATATAACTTCCTAGGGATTTATTTCACACAAGTACGTGAATTTTCTCAAGCTTATGAAAAGTTTGATTCAGTACTAGACCTAGAACCAAGTCATGAATATGCTTTTTTAAATCGTGGTATTGCACTTTATTATGGCGGTAGGCCTGAACTGGCAGCAGAAGATTTTAATGTATTTTTACAAAATAACAATGACGATCCGTATCGTTTGATATGGCTATACCTTGCTCAGTATCAGCTTGATCCAAAAAATGCTAAGCAAAATCTATTGGTAAAATCTAACGTTATTAAAAGTGATATTTGGGCAAAGCAAATTATTTATTTATATTTAGGTGATATAAGCCAAGAAAACTTTATCAATAGTTTATCGCTTGGAATTAACTCTAATAAGGCATTAACTGATAGATTGTGCGAAGCTTATTTTTATTTAGGAAAGTATAATCAAATGCAAGGAAATATTGGTGCAGCTATGAACTTTTTTAAGCTATCCATGAGCACTAATGTCTATGAATTTGTTGAGCACAGATATGCCAAATTAGAGCTAGATTTAATGCGTATAAAAAAAACTAGGTTATAGGCTTAGTTTATAGGCATTAGTTTATAGGTACTATTTTATACATCATGATGGCTATCCCACTTCAAGTGAGAACTGAATAATTACAATTTTTAACGCACAAAAATTTCGGCAGCAATTCCCATTACTCAATCTAAATAGGTTAAGTGATGAGATGCCTGAACAAAAACTATTCTCTGAAAGTCAAAAAAAGCATTTAGTCTATTTTGATAATGGGGCAACAACACAAAAACCTTATTGTGTTGTTGAGTCCTATCAGTCTTTTTATCAAGAGTTTAACGCTAATGTACATCGTGCTTCACATGCTTTAAGCGCTAAAGCTACCTCCGCATTTGAACAAGCAAGACAATATACAAAAGACTTTATTCATGCAAAGTCAATCAAAGAAATTATTTGGACAAAAGGGGCTACTGAAAGTATTAATTTAATTGCTAATACACTAGGTGATCAGATACTTACCCCTAATGATGAAATTATTATTGCGGTCAGTGAGCACCATGCCAATATTGTGCCTTGGCAGTTGCTGGCAAAGCGGACAGGGGCGTATATAAAAGTACTCACACTCGAACAAGATGGTCGAATTGACCTTAGTGCTTTTGAAGAACTCATTAATGAAAGAACTAAAATTGTTTGTTGTAGTCATATTTCTAATGTATTAGGAAAACTTAATCCTATAGAAGTTATTGTTGCTAAAGCTAAGGCTGTTGGTGCAATTAGTATTATTGATGGCGCACAAGCAATAGCGCATATTAGCATTGATGTACAAGCGCTTGATTGTGACTTTTATCTTTTTTCTGCTCATAAAATGTATGGTCCAACGGGGGTTGGCGTACTTTATGGTAAACAATATTTACTTGAAAGTATGCCACCTTATCAAGCGGGTGGAGAAATGATCAAGCGTGTTAGTTTTAATCAGGCGACGACATTTAATGCTTTACCTTTTAAATTTGAAGCTGGTACACCTAATATTGCAGGTGTTATTGCTTTTGCACAGGCAATTAAGTTTATTAGTCAGTTTCATCAGCAGAAAATAATGCAGTATGAACATCAGTTAACTGACTATTGTTATCAAGCTTTAGCAAAAATTCCGCAAGTTAACTTTATTGTACAAGGGGTGCCTGATATTCCCATACTTGCTTTTACACTTGAAGGTCACCACAATCATGATATAGCCAGCACATTAGATAGTTATGGCATTGCGATTCGCAGTGGTCACCATTGTGCAATGCCATTAATGGAATATTTATCACTTTCGGGGTGTTTGCGTGTATCAATGGCACCCTATAATACTTTTGAAGAAATAGACTATTTTATTGCTTGTTTAGAAAAAATAATTATAAGCTCTCATGCTACTGTAACTGAGCAACAGCTAGCTCAACACCTAGAAAAAAAACAAGAGAATGAGAGTTATAGCGACACTAATCGTCAAGGTGCTAATACTCAAAGTTCTAGGCAAAGTGTGACTCAAAGTACGATGCAAAGTGCGATGCAAAGTGATAGTGAGCAAATAATAGCACAATTTAAGAATATAGCGGGCTGGCATAATCGTCATCGTGAAATAATGCTTCTAAGTAAAAAACTGCCGAGATTAGCTAGAAACTGTCGAAATGAGCAATCATTGATCCATGGTTGTGAAAGCTTAGCATGGCTTGTGGTGAGAAAAGAGCTGACAAAAGAGCTAACAAAAGGTAAGCAAGAACGATTTTATTTTCAAGCAGACAGTGATGCCAAAGTAATTCGAGGCTTATTAGTCATCGTGTTGGCTGCTTTTAATGGTAAAACAGCACAGCAAATACAAGTTTTTGATATGGAAAATTATTTTAAAACTTTAGGCTTGATGCAGCAACTTAGTCCTTCTCGGGGTAATGGTGTTTTGGCGATAGTCGAGACAATTAAACGCTTAGCTATTTAGTTAGCTATTTAGTTTTTTTGTAACTCACTACTTTTTATCTTGATACTTCTTTAAAAGTTTTTCAATCGCTCGGCTTACTGCAAAAAAAGCAAAAGTGGCTGTAACATGGGTCGTTGCTCCAAAACCACCGCTACAATCTAGGCGCATAGCGGTATCACCTCTATTATTAGGATCAGGTTTAGCTAAGCATACACCGCCTGTTGCATCAGGGTAACGTAACTGCTCTGTAGAAAAAACAGCATCGATAGAGAATTTTCGTTTACTTGCTTTAGCTAAATCTGCCTTGGGAAAATTAAACTCTCGTCGTAATTGATTTTTAACTTTAGCGAGTAGAGGGTCTTGATACGTTTTACTTAAATCGCTGATAACTATTTGGCTTGGATCAACTTGACCACCTGCACCACCAATAGTGATGATAGGGGTTTTATTACGTTTACAAAAAGCAATTAATCTTACTTTAATATCAACAGCATCAATAGCATCAATGACATAGTCATAACTTTGAGTCATTAATTCTTTTAAATTATCTGCTGTAACAAAGTCTTCAATGACATTGACCTGACAATCAGGGTTAATTTGTATAATACGCTCATACATCACATCAACCTTACTTATCCCAATGGTATTGGTTAGAGCATGAATTTGACGATTAATATTACTAATGCAAATATCATCAAGATCAATTAGCGTTATTTGCCCCACACCGTTACGAACAAGGGCTTCAGCAACCCAAGAGCCAACACCACCTATCCCAACAACACAAAAATGTGAGTTTTGTAGGATTTTTGCATTGCATTGACCATAGAGGCGGGCAATACCGCCAAATCTTAATGAGTAATCTGACATAAAATAAAGACTATAAAATAAGAGTAATCAAGGGTTTTTACTCATAAAAAAGGTAGCAAGCGCTACCTTTTTATGAACTAAAGCTCAATGAATATTTAATTGAGCTTCTATCTTTTAGAGTTTTCTACCTTTTTGATAAAGGTACAAATTCGCGATCTATTTCACCAGTGTATTTTTGGCGAGGACGACCGATTTTTTGACCCGGTTGAGAAAGCATTTCATCCCAATGAGCTACCCAACCAACAGTACGTGACATCGCGAATATTACTGTGAACATACTAGATGGAATACCAATGGCTTTTAAGATGATACCTGAGTAGAAATCAACATTAGGGTATAGTTTTTTCTCAATGAAATAAGAATCTTCTAAAGCAACTTTTTCTAATGCCATTGCTACGTCAAGTAACGGATCATTGATACCTAACTCTGTTAAAACATCATGACATGTTTCACGCATTACTGTAGCACGAGGGTCGAAGTTTTTATAAACACGATGACCAAAACCCATTAAGCGGAATGGGTCATTTTTATCTTTTGCTCTAGCAACAAACTCATCAACACGGTCTAAACTACCAATTTCTTCAAGCATAGTTAAACATGCTTCATTAGCACCACCATGCGATGGACCCCATAATGATGCGATACCTGCGGCTATACATGCATAAGGGTTAGCACCAGAAGAACCGGCTAAACGTACTGTTGAGGTAGACGCATTTTGTTCATGATCAGCATGAAGTGTAAAAATTCTATCCATAGCATTCGCTATAATAGGGCTTACTTTATACTCTTCTGCTGGTACAGAAAACATCATGTATAAGAAGTTTTCAGCGTAAGATAAATCATTACGAGGATAAACAAAAGGATGACCAATACTATATTTATACGCCATTGCTGCAATGGTTGGCATTTTAGCAATTAAACGATGAGCGCTACGTTTGCGTTGAGCAGGATCTGTTATATCTAAATCACTGTGGTAGAAAGATGATAAAGCACCAACAACACCACAAAGCATTGCCATTGGATGTGCTTCAGGTAAAAAGCCCTGAAAGAAATGAGCTAATTTTTCATGCACCATAGTATGAGTAGTGATGATGGTTTTAAATTCATCATATTCTGCTTGGGTAGGTGCGGATCCGTTAAGTAAAATATAACAAACCTCTAAATAATCTGCTTCTTTTGCTAAGCTATCAATTGGATAGCCACGATGTTGTAAAATGCCTTTACCACCATCAATGAAAGTGATTGATGATTCACAAGATGCCGTAGCTAAAAAGCCTGGGTCGTAAGTGAAATAGCCATTACTACCTAAGGTTCTAATATCAATTACATCAGTACCTGCAGTGCCTTTAAGAATAGGCAGTTCGGTAATTTCTTTACCGTCAATACTTAGCGAGGCTTTAGAATCAGCCATATGTTTTATCCCCTATTATTTTTAATTTACAATTTGTTTACTGATTATCAGATTAATGCTCGTAGATAAGAATAGACCCTATTTAAAAGAATAATGGAAAAATAATCAGCTTCATTGACTTAACTTTTTTGTTTAACTCTGTATTAGGTAAATCGAACGCGAACATTCTACCTTAGTTTTATAATAAAATGTAATAGTCATTACTTTAAAGTTTGATGACTATCATGCGTTTGATGAAAAAATGGTCATATACGGTTATCTGAGCAGGAAAATTGAATTTTTTCCTTATCAGTTATATAATCAAGCTGTTCTGTAATTGCTTTTTTTTATGACCTTTACTTTTAGGGTCTTTCTTTTATCGCGTAATGACTTTAATAAGAAAATAAGTAGAAAGCTTTTTATTAGGTAAGAATTGATTTTTATAATGAAAATCAATTCTTTCTTATACGAAAGTATTAATATAATTACTTAGCCAATCTTGGTTAAGTTCGTTATTATTATATTAATCGGTTAACTAGAGAAATAACAGACAAGTTATATATCTTAAGTAACTGGCAATTACCGTTCACTTCGGGAATTACTTATTTAGCTATGTATTTAGTATTCGTTTTAATAATTAAGATGAATGCTAAATGGCTAAATAGTGGTTCATGAGTAACAATAATAGAAGTTGAAGGCTTTCAAGCTCTTTAGGCAACAATTGTGAAAAAACAACGTCCTGTAAACCTAGATTTAACAACAATAAAGATGCATCCGGCAGCTAATGCCTCAATTCTCCACCGTGTTTCTGGTGTGATTATGGTATTTGCTATTGGCATCTTATTATTGACTCTTTCCACCTCTCTTTCTTCTGCTGAAGAATTTGCCCAAATTCAAGATTATCTTGATGGTATTTTCTTTAAATTTATTATTTTTGGCTGTCTTTCTGCGCTAACTTACCATCTTTTAGCAGGTGTTCGTCACTTGCTCATGGATTTAGGTTACTGTGAAGAGTTAGCTTCGGGTAATACTAGCGCCAAATTAATTATGATTATTTGGTTAGCTATATCTGCAGTAATAGGAGTTTGGTTATGGTAAGCGTCGTCGCATCAGTAGGCCGTAATGGCGTACATGATTTTATTCTTTTAAGAGCTAGTGCAATTATTCTTGTGCTATACACCTTATTTCTTGCTGCTTTTTTTGTGGTAACACCGAGTGTTACTTATGATGTCTGGCAAGGATTCTTTGCTTGTGTCAGTGTAAAAGTTGTCACCATGTTAACGTTATTAGCGTTACTTGTGCATGCTAAAATTGGTGTTTGGCAAGTATTGTCAGATTACATCAAACCAGCATTTTTACGTGGTACATTGCAATTTTTCTTTTCAGTTCTGTTATTAGCCTACGTAGTGTTTGGCTTCTCAATTTTGTGGGGTGTATAAATGAGCGTTCCAATTCGTGAATTTGACGCCATAGTAATTGGCGCAGGCGGTGCGGGCATGCGCGCGGCATTAGCAATTTCAGAGTCAGGCAAATCTTGTGCCTTGATTTCTAAAGTATTTCCAACTCGTTCTCATACTGTATCTGCTCAAGGTGGTATTACCGTTGCTTTAGGTAATGCCCATGAAGATCATTGGGAACAACACATGTACGATACTGTTAAAGGCTCTGATTATATCGGTGACCAAGACGCTATTGAATACATGTGTAAAGTAGGTCCTGAATCAGTCATTGAACTAGAGAAAATGGGTTTGCCTTTTTCTCGTACCGAAGAGGGTAAAATTTATCAACGCCCATTCGGTGGTCAATCTAAAAACTTTGGTGGCGAACAAGCTGCTCGTACCGCAGCAGCAGCTGACCGTACTGGTCATGCACTTTTACATTGTTTGTATCAACAAAATGTTAAAAACAAAACTAACGTTTACTCTGAGTGGTACGCACTAGATTTGGTTAAAAATAGTGATGGTGCTGTTGTTGGTACTACGGCTATTTGTATTGAAACAGGTGAAGTAGTTTACTTTAAAGCGCGTGCAACGGTACTTGCTACGGGTGGTGCTGGTCGTATTTTTGCCTCAACGACTAACGCTCATATTAATACTGGTGACGGTGTTGGTATGTCACTTCGTGCTGGCATTCAAATGCAAGACATGGAAATGTGGCAGTTCCACCCAACGGGTATCGCTGGCGCTGGTGTGTTAGTTACTGAAGGTTGTCGTGGAGAAGGTGGTTACCTTCTTAATAAAGACGGCGAACGCTTCATGGAACGTTACGCACCGAATGCTAAAGATTTAGCAGGTCGTGATGTTGTTGCTCGTTCAATGATGACTGAAATTCGTGAAGGTCGTGGTTGTGACGGTCCTTGGGGTCCACATATTAAACTTAAGCTTGATCACTTAGGTCGTGAAACCTTATACAAGCGTTTACCAGGTGTTTGTGATTTATCAAAAACATTTGCTCACGTTGATCCTGCTGAAGAGCCAATTCCAGTTATACCTACCTGTCATTACCAAATGGGTGGTGTGCCTTGTAATGTTAACGGTCAAGCGCTTAATGTGGCTGCAGATGGTACTGAAACTATTGTTGAAGGTTTATTTGCTGTTGGTGAAATTGCTTGTGTATCTGTACATGGTGCAAACCGCCTAGGTGGTAATTCACTATTAGATTTAGTTGTGTTTGGTCGTGCGGCAGGTAACTTCTTAGGTACCTACTTAAGCGAAACTCAAAATGGTAAAGAGGCTTCAGAATCAGATTTAGAAGCGTCATTAGCTCGTACTAATCGTTGGGAATCAACGGCTAAGGGTGAAGATCCAGTTCAAATCCGTAAAGATTTACAGCTATGTATGCAAATGAACTTTTCAGTATTCCGTGAAGGTGAGTCAATGGCTCAAGGGATGAAAGAATTAACTGAAATTCGTGATCGCCTTAAAACAGCTAGACTAGACGATAAGTCATCTGAATTTAACACCCAACGTATTGAGTGTTTAGAATTAGACAACTTAATGGAAACAGCATTTTGTACTGCTAAAGCTGCTAACTTCCGTACAGAATCTCGTGGAGCTCATGCTAGACAAGATTTCACTGAACGTGATGATAAAAATTGGTTATGTCACTCTATTTATACGCCAGAGAGCGAAGAAATGAGTAAACGTGACGTTAATATGAAACCTGTTCACCGCGAAGCTTTCCCTCCGAAAGCACGTGTTTACTAAGGACTTATTGTAGGAAAATAACGATGAAACAAAATTTTTCGATTTACCGATATAACCCTGATGTAGACGCTAAACCTTACATGAAAGACTATGAGCTAGAAGTTCCAGGTGGCTCTGATTTAATGGTACTTGATGCGCTTATTCTTCTAAAAGAAAAAGATCCAAGCTTATCATTTCGTCGTTCATGTCGTGAAGGTGTTTGTGGCTCTGACGGTTTAAATATGAATGGCAAAAATGGCTTGGCGTGTATTACACCGTTATCAGAATTAAAGGCGAGTACTATTGTATTACGTCCATTACCTGGTCTGCCTGTAGTACGCGATTTAATTATTGATATGACTCAGTTTTATGAGCAATATGAAAAAATTAAGCCATACTTAATTAATGATGCCCAACAACCGGCTCGTGAAAATATACAATCTATTGAAGAACGTGATAAGTTAGATGGTCTTTACGAATGTATTTTATGTGCTTGTTGCTCAACCTCTTGTCCGTCTTTTTGGTGGAACCCTGATAAGTTTATCGGGCCTGCGGGTTTATTACATGCTTATCGTTTCTTAATCGATAGCCGTGATACTGCAACAGAAGAGCGTTTAGATGGTTTACAAGATGCCTACAGTGTATTCCGCTGTCATGGTATTATGAACTGTGTTGATGTTTGTCCAAAAGGATTAAACCCAACTAAAGCCATTGGTCATATTAAATCAATGTTATTAAGCCGCGCGGTTTAATAACATTGCACAGTGTAATATATGAGAGAGGACTTTAATTACAAACTCTATTATTTAGAATTTATAATTAATAATCTATTTAGAGTTTAGTAATAAATATCCTCTTTTATATAATGTAAAATAGTGTAAGGTGGGCAGTGTTTTATTGTCCACCAATAATATTCAGGTAATTGTTATTTTTAAATCTATTTAACAATTACATTTTTTTAGTTGCTTTATTTACCCCAGCAAAGGAAAAAGGCAATGCCAGAAGGTGTCATGAAGGCTTGGTTAGAGTCTTCCCATTTAAACGGTGGTAACATCGTTTATATTGAAGAATTATACGAATCATACCTAGATAACTCAGCATCTGTATCTGCAGAATGGCGAGAAATCTTTTCAGAGCTTCCCAAAGTTGAAGGTAGTGAAGTGGAATATCGCCACAGCACTATTCGTGATGAATTTAAAGTTTTAGCTAAGCAACAACAAAAGCAAGTTGTAATATCTGGCGGAGACGCCAAACAAGTTAAAGTTTTACAATTGATTAATGCCTTTAGGGTTCGCGGTCATCAAAATGCTAACTTAGATCCTTTGGGGTTATGGCAACGAGATAAAGTTCGCGATTTACAGCTATCACATCATGATCTATCAGAAAATGACTTTGACAAAGAGTACAATGTCGGCTCATTAGCTATTGGTCAAGACTCGATGAAGTTAGGTGAATTATATAAAGCACTAAGAAAAACTTATTGTAGTTCTGTTGGTGCAGAATATATGCATATTACTTCAACGGATGAAAAACGTTGGTTGCAAAATCGTTTAGAATCAGTGCAGTCAGTACCAACATTATCGGTTGATGAAAAAACTGAGATCCTAAAAGGTCTAGTCGCTGCAGACGGTTTAGAAAAATACCTTGGTGCAAAATTCCCTGGTGCTAAACGCTTCTCATTAGAAGGTGGCGATGCGCTTGTTCCTATGCTTAAAGAATTAATCTCTCGTGCTGGCGCAGCAGGCACTAAAGAAGTGGTTATGGGTATGGCACATCGCGGACGTTTAAACGTTTTAGTCAATGTAATGGGTAAAAACCCATCAAAACTATTCGATGAGTTTGCTGGTAAGCATAACGAGATTTTAAGTTCAGGTGATGTTAAATACCATCAAGGTTATTCTTCAGATTTTGTAACCCCTGGTGGAAATGTTCACTTATCTTTAGCTTTTAACCCTTCGCATTTAGAAATTGTTAACCCTGTAGTTATCGGCTCTGTACGTGCTAGGTTAGATAGACGTAACTGTACTCAAGGTGACTTAGTATTGCCTATTACTATCCATGGTGATTCAGCTATTGCTGGCCAAGGTGTAGTACAAGAAACGTTTAACATGTCCCAAGCCCGCGCTTTCAAAGTTGGCGGTACGGTACGTATTGTTATTAATAACCAAGTTGGTTTTACTACCTCAAAAGCAGAAGATACTCGCTCAGGTGAATATTGTACTGAAATTGCAAAAATGGTTCAGGCACCAATATTACATGTTAATGGTGATGATCCAGAAGCGGTTATTTTAGCAACACAAATAGCACTTGATTACCGTAATGAATTTAAACGTGATGTTGTTATCGACTTAGTTTGTTATCGTCGTCATGGTCATAATGAAGCTGATGAGCCTAGTGCTACGCAGCCAGTGATGTATAAAATTGTTAAAAAACATGCAACACCACGCCAGTTATACGCCGATCAATTAATCAGTGAAGGAATTTTAACTAAAGCTAAAACTGATGAACTTGCCACTTACTATCGTAAATTGCTTGATGAAGGTCAATGTACAGTAGAGCAATGGCGTCCAATGACTGAGCATTCTGTTGATTGGACTCCTTATTTAGGTCATAACTGGGATGATGATTACGATAAAGAAATCAGCCTTGATAAACTTAAAGACTTGGCGATAAAAGTATCAACATATCCTGAAAATCATCCTGTACATTCTCGTGTTAAGAAAATTTATGATGATCGCATGAAAATGGCGACAGGTGATAAATTACTTGACTGGGGGATGGCTGAAAATTTAGCTTATGCTTCTATTGTTGATGGTGGAGATCGCGTTCGAATTACGGGTCAAGATGCTGGTCGAGGTACTTTCTTCCATCGCCATGCTGTTTTACACAATCAAGATGATGGCAGTACTTATTTACCATTACAAAATATAAGTAAAGAGCAAGGACCATTTGATGTTCATGACTCGGTACTATCAGAAGTCTCTGTATTGGCATTTGAATATGGCTATACTACCGCAGAGCCTGCTGGTTTAACTATTTGGGAAGCACAATTTGGTGATTTCGCTAACTGTGCCCAAGTCGTTTTTGATCAGTTTATTAGCTCAGGCGAACAAAAGTGGGGACGTTTATGCGGCTTAACTATGTTGTTACCACATGGTTATGAAGGTCAAGGCCCTGAACATTCTTCAGCCCGACTAGAACGCTTCTTGCAACTTTGTGCTGATCACAATATGCAAGTATGTGTGCCATCTACACCTGCACAAGTATTTAATATGCTACGCCGTCAAGTGGTACGCCCTATGCGTCGTCCATTAGTGGTTATGTCACCTAAATCATTATTACGTCACCCTCTAGCGGTATCTTCATTAGAAGAACTAGCAACGGGTGAATTTAAAAATGTTATTGGTGAAATAGACAATTTAGATCCTAAAACTGTTGAGCGTGTTGTTTTCTGTAGTGGTAAGGTTTACTACGAATTACTTGAGCAGCGTCGCAAGAATGAGCTTAATAATATTGCTATTATTCGTATTGAGCAGCTATACCCATTCCCAGAGAAAGAACTTCAAGAGGCGATTAAAGATTATCAGCATGTGAAGCAATTTGTTTGGTGTCAGGAAGAACCTCAAAATCAAGGGGCGTGGTATTGTTCTCAACATAACTTTAGAGCAGCGATCCCTAAAGGTACCTATTTGAGTTATGCTGGTCGTAACGCCTCAGCAGCACCTGCTGTTGGTTATATGTCAGTTCATGTAAAAGAACAACAAGCGCTTGTCACTCAAGCGTTAACGTTAGATTAACTATTGAGTACGTACTTTTATGCTACTTAAAACAGCATGAAAGTAAGCGTAAAAAGATTGAAAGGAATAAAAAATGACAACCGAAATAAAAGTTCCAGTACTACCTGAGTCAGTTGCTGATGCAACAGTAGCAACTTGGCATGTACAAGTGGGTGAAAAATTTAGTCGTGATCAAGTACTTGTTGATATTGAAACTGATAAAGTTGTATTAGAAGTACCTGCCACATCAGACGGTGTTTTAACCGATATTAGCCAAGTTGAAGGTGCAACCGTATTAGGTGACCAAGTTATTGGTGTATTTTCAACAAGTGTTGAAACTGATGACACATCGTCAGTGCCTCACAAAGTGGCAACTTCTACAGCAAGTGCTGATGTAAATAAAATCATTGATATTATCGTACCTGTATTACCTGAATCAGTTGCTGATGCAACAGTGGCTTCTTGGCATGTCGCTGAAGGTGATACTGTTTCTGTTGACCAGAATCTTGTTGATATTGAAACCGATAAAGTTGTATTAGAAGTAGTAGCGCAAGAAAATGGTGTGATTGGTAAAATTATCCATGTTGAGGGTGACACTGTTTTAGGCGCACAAAAAATTGGTGAACTAAATGCAGGTGCATCTGCTAACACAACTGCAACGGCAACTTCAGAAGAAGCGGTAAGCTCTGATGAATTAGCTAGCCCGTCAGTACGTCGTTTAATGACTGAAAAGGGTTTATCTGCAAGCGATGTTATTGGAACGGGCAAAGGTGGACGTATCTCTAAAGAAGACGTGGAAGCTGCAGCTAATAAACCAAAATCTGCACCTGTAGCAAAAACAGCTGCGCCAGTAGCAGTTGCACAAGACTTAGGTGAACGCACACAAAAACGTGTACCTATGACACGTTTACGCAAAACAATTGCTACACGTTTATTAGAAGCTAAAAACTCTACTGCCATGTTAACTACATTTAACGAAGTTAATATGAAGCCAATTATGGACTTACGTAAGCAATATAAAGACTTATTTGAGAAAACTCATGATACGCGTCTTGGTTTTATGTCTTTTTACGTTAAAGCAGTAACTGAAGCGTTAAAACGTTATCCTGCGGTTAATGCTTCAATTGACGGTGATGATATTGTTTATCACAACTTTTTTGACATCTCTATTGCGGTATCTACGCCACGCGGTTTAGTCACTCCTGTATTGCGTGATTCAGATCAGTTAAGCATGGCAGGTATCGAAAATGGCATACGTGATTTGGCGATTAAAGGTCGTGACGGTAAATTATCTATTGCAGATATGACGGGCGGTAACTTCACCATTACTAACGGTGGCGTATTTGGCTCACTACTTTCAACGCCTATCTTAAACTTACCGCAAGCCGCTATTTTAGGCATGCATAAAATACAAGATAGACCTATGGCGGTTGACGGTAAAGTTGAAATTTTACCAATGATGTATTTAGCACTTTCTTATGATCATCGTTTAATTGATGGTAAAGAGTCTGTTGGCTTTTTAGTAACCATTAAAGAATTACTAGAAGATCCAACGCGTTTATTATTAGATGTTTAGATTAATCGTAATATTGTAGGCAAGAACTTAATCGCGTTTTATAACGAGAAATAAGTATAACGCGAATAAATCCCAACCTACATTGAGCTCTTTTGACTACCGTCACTAGAGCTTTTGTATTATAATCTGACAACTTTTCACCGATGTTGATTAGTTCTTGTTCTCTTTCTTTTGTAGAATAAGAATAAAAACAAAAATTAACATTATCATTCACAGATAAATGGAAAAACACCATGAATTTGCATGAGTATCAAGCGAAACAATTATTCGCTGAATATGGTTTACCAGTTTCTGAAGGTTTCGCTTGCGATACACCTCAAGAAGCTGCCGAAGCGGCTGACAA
>Ga0209826_1001439_pt1 | contig 16597 bp, 13 predicted proteins | sample GOMGulsemesocosm_5_FD_184637 | JGI IMG/M metagenome (GOLD analysis project Ga0209826, IMG submission 184637) | Methane-oxidizing microbial communities from mesocosms in the Gulf of Mexico - GOM15C Gulf of Mexico (SPAdes) (version 2) | ecosystem: Environmental > Aquatic > Marine > Cold seeps... | reverse complement strand
GAGCAAAATTTACGTGTACCCAATGTGTTGAGTGTGTCTCGGCTTGTAATGAAGTGCAGAAAAACAATCCTGGTGGAGGACTACTTGCTTGGGTGAGTGGTGATGAAGCTGTTGAAGTTGATAGACGAGCAAGTAAATATAAGGAAAATAGTATAGAGATTAAGGAAGTTAAATAATTATATTTGTTATCATGTGTTCTGATGAATATAAATATAGAAATATTTTGAGTTTTTAAAAATATGTAAGGATAATTTATGAAAAAAAGTTTAATGATGTTTTTGCTCGTTTTTATAAGTAGCAATATCTATGCAAAAGAAGTGATTGTAGAAATTTATAAAATGAAATTTATACCAGCTGAAATTACCATTGAACAAGGTGATACAGTTGTTTGGAAAAACATTGAAAAGCGACAATATCATAGTGTTTGGTTTAAGCAGCTGCAAAAAGAAGAGCCTGATTACTTTTTTCCAGATGAAACGTACCAACGAAGCTTTGATGTTAAAGGTGACTTTCCTTATGAATGCGGTCCACATCCGCGTATGAAAGGCACAATAAAAGTGATTGATAAAAAATAATATCATTACTTTATAATTGGTTATAGCTATATTTAATTGATTTTCTTTTATTCAATGCTATTATTTTTTAAGTAGAAGAAAAATATTTAAAATAGTAGAAACAATTTATTACAAAGTCTAAGAAACTTGATTTCTATCAAGCAATTTACCTATGATTTTAAGGTATGATTCATTGCTTTTATAATTAACACATGAATTTTTTGATTATTTATTAAGGGAAACACCATGTCAGATAGTTTTACTAAAGGCATGGCAAGGAATATTTATTATGGAGGAAGTGTATTCTTCTTTTTAATTTTTCTTGCCTTGACCTTTCACACAGTAAAAGAGATGCCTAAACGGGATCATCGAGAGAACATTACAGAAGCCGTTGCAAACGGCAAACATTTATGGGAACAGAATAATTGTATTGGTTGTCATACATTAATTGGTGAAGGCGCATATTTTGCACCTGAGCTAGGAAATGTTTTTCAACGTCGTGGCGGAGAAGCTGGTTTTAAAGCTTTTTTAAACGGCTGGATGAAAGCTCAACCATTAAATATTCCAGGCCGTCGTCAAATGCCTCAGTTTAATTTAACTGATAAGCAAATTGATGATTTAGCTGAGTTCCTTAAATGGACTTCAGAGCTTGAAACAAATAATTGGCCACCAAACATAGAAGGATAAGGGTGTGAATACTTTAAAATATCAATCACAAGCTGTAGCAAAACCTTATTTCATTTTTGCTATGATCTTGTTCGTCGGTCAAATTCTTTTTGGCTTATTAATGGGCTTACAGTATGTTATGGGTGACGTTTTAGGTGGTTTAATTCCATTTAACGTAGCTCGTATGGTTCATACTAACTTACTCATTGTTTGGTTATTATTTGGTTTTATGGGTGCTGCATATTATTTAGTACCTGAAGAATCTGAAACAGAATTATATAGCCCTAAATTAGCAATGATTTTATTTTGGATATTTGCTGCTGCTGGTGTAGCAACAATTTTAGGTTACTTATTAGTACCTTATTCAAGATTAGCAGAGCTTACGTTTAATGAATTATGGCCAACGATGGGACGAGAGTTCCTTGAAATGCCAACAATAACCAAAATTGGTATTGTTGTTGTTGTACTTGGTTTCTTATTCAATTTAGGTATGACTATATTGAAAGGCCGTAAAACAGCAATTAACATGGTCTTAATGACTGGTTTAATTGGTTTAGCGGTATTCTTCTTATTCTCTTTCTATAACCCAACTAACTTAGCATTAGATAAATACTTCTGGTGGTTTGTTGTTCATTTATGGGTAGAAGGTGTTTGGGAATTAATCATGGGCGCGATCTTAGCTTATGTATTAATCAAAGTTACCGGTGTTGACCGTGAAGTAATTGAAAAATGGTTATATGTAATTATCGCAATGGCATTGATCTCAGGTATTTTAGGTACTGGACATCACTTCTATTGGTTGATGGTTCCTGAATATTGGCAGTGGGTTGGTAGTGTATTCTCTGCACTTGAACCATTACCTTTCTTTGCTATGGTTTTATATGCCTTTAATATGGTTAACCGTCGTCGTCGTGAACATCCTAACAAAGCTGCTACTTTATGGGCGTTAGGTACTGCAGTTATGTCTTTCTTAGGCGCAGGTGTTTGGGGCTTCTTACACACATTATCATTTGTAAACTATTATACTCATGGTACTCAAATTACAGCTGCTCATGGTCACATGGCTTTCTATGGTGCTTATGCCATGATTGTAATGACAATTATGTCTTATGCTATGCCTAAGTTACGTGGTATTGGTGAAGCTAATTGTAATAGAGCGCAAGTAGTTGAAATGTGGGGCTTCTGGCTAATGACAGTAGCAATGGTATTTATTACCTTGTTCCTAACAGGTGCTGGTATCTTGCAAGTTTGGTTACAACGTATGCCTGAATCAGGTGAAGCATTAAGCTTTATGGCTACTCAAGATAAATTAGCTATATTCTACTGGTTGCGTGAAGCTGCTGGTGTAATATTCTTACTTGGCTTAGTTGCGTATCTTTGGAGCTTCTTTGTTACTGAGAAAAAAGAAGCTTAATTAAAGCTACTTTTTATAAGTTAATATTTAAAAAGTAAAACCGCGAATGTAATGTTCGCGGTTTTTTTATGTGCTGATTAGTAATGCTTTTAATTCTGATTATATTTTTATGTGAACGGTATTCTTAGCTCATAAAACCCAAGTCACTTTCATTAAAGCGTGAAAGGTTTGGAAAAATTGCTGTAATTTCATTTTCAGTTAACCCAAACCATTTAGCTAATGTTGCGCTATATTGATCAACGGATGTTGTTGGTATTATTCGGCCATCCCCTAAGTCGTCATCAGAATCTAGCGACAAATCTTCGGGCATCGTTCCATAAATATCACCACCCTTAACAGCACCGCCCATTATCATTTGGTGTCCACCCCAACCATGATCAGTACCATCGCCGTTGCTGGTTAATGTTCTGCCAAATTCAGACATGGTAAATGTAGTAACATTATTTGCTAAGCCACGTGCTTGCAAATCATTATTAAAAGCAAGTAATGACTCACTTAATCCTTGGAGTAGTTCAGGGTGACTTATTGCTTGATTATCATGGGTGTCAAAACCACCTAAGCTAACGAAAAACACTTGTCTTGGATGGCTCAGTGCTTGTTGGCTACTGGCTAATTTTGCAACCATCATTAATTTTTTTGCTAACGGGTTATCTGGGTATATAGCATTAGTAGCATCGGCATTTTCTATTGAGTTAGCAACTACATTTATATTATTTTGCGCCCTGTTGTAGATAGAGCTATGAGCTTGACCTAATATATGTTTGTCAGCATTCATTAGCTGTTGAAATACTTCAAGTCGATGTGTATTCCATGGCTCATCAGGGTTAATAGCCTCAAATGTCGTTACACCACTTTCGTCTAATGAATAAGGTAAAGATGTTGTGCCTGTTTGTAATAAGTTACTACCATCAAGCGATAAATTCATGGATAAAGGATTTTGGGTGTCCATTATTAAATCAGCCATTCTACCTGCCCAGCCAGTATATGCTACTTGCTCAGGCCATGCCGTTTGCCAATGTTTTTGCTGATCATTATGAGAAAATAACTGGGGGGGTAATGGCACACTATTTTGCAGTGCATCATTTTTCAATGTTGGTTGTAGTAATGTGCCTGTATTTGCAATAAAAGCGAGATTACCTTGTTGAAATAACTGCTGTGTAGCAGACATAGAACTTGGTAAACCTAAGCTATAAGGAACGGCAGAATTCGGTGTGATTGATAATAAGTCGCTTTGTTCAAAAGCTAAATTTTGGCGAACATTTTTGTATATTTGATATTCATTATTGCTTGTTGGTACCAACATATTAAATGAGTCGTTACCACCATGTAAAAAAATACAAACCAGCGCTTTGTAGTCATTAAACCGGTCACCACCTAAAGCAAAAGCACTACTACTCGCTAATGTACTTCCCATTAATGTCATATTGCCAAGCATACCTCTTGCCGTGCTTGAACCTATAGAGCTGCTAACCATACTTTTTATAAAATTACGTCTATTAAGTTTCATTATATGCTCCTATTATTTCTGAACAGTATATTGTGGGGAAATCATGATCAAAAAGAGTAAGTTACTCAGGCGTTCATTAACCTCTTCATCGTTTAGTTCTTGGTATGCTGTTGTTAATATTGCTCGCATTTCATCATTCATAGTACCGCCTAGCAGTAACATATCTAGATAGTCGAGTAACTCATCTATGTCATTAGCCATAGATTTCAAGGAGGATAAATCAATTAAAATACGTTCATCTTTAGTACTTTCATCTTCAAACTCTGTATGCCCCCATAAGGTAGAGTAAGCAAAAAAGTTACTAGTACGCGTTAAATAGTTTTCCGTTACTATTTCTAATTCAGGCGCAATTAAATTATTATCATTAATAGCCCCCGGCGGGGAATAATTAGGTGAGAAAAAGTTAAAAACGTGAGGGGCAGATAAAGGTGCTTGTGCAAAGAAATAGCTAGGCCAATCAAACTGAAAACGACCATTAGGTGATGAAGCTGAGAATGCTCGCCATAAATGTACTGCACGTATAATAGGCTCACGTATCTTTCCAAATGTTTGAAGTGTATTATCTTTGTCATTTGAGAAGCCATTTATTGCTTCTTCATCAAGAAAAATAGCTTTGATTACTGAGCCTAAGTCACCTCTTACGCCATTACCATTGTCATTAAAAACTAAAGCAACTCGTTCTACATAAGCTGAACTGGGATTACTCGTTACCAGCTTTTTAATTAATTGCTTGCTAATAAAAGGGCTGACATTTTGATGATTGAATATATTATCTAATGCCATCTCTAAATCTTGTTCAGGTGTTTGGTTTGCCGGCACTATAAAACCATTGAGTAATGGTTTTTCACCAGAATCATGAAAGGATGCAATGGCGACCATTGGCTCCATTGATTCATAATTTCGATAAAACTGCCACCAAGTAGCTTCAGTAGCACCACTAAAATTCCATCCTGTATATACATGAGCAAAAGCCTTAATTATGTTTTGATCATAAGTTGGAATACTATTTCCATTTTCTTTTACTTCTGTACCGTCAATATTAAGCTCAACTAAACCAATGCTAAATAATTGCATTATTTCTCGGGCATAATTTTCATCAGGTCGAATATTTTCTACTTCATTAGGCTTTTGGTTGCCGAGCATGCTTAAATACATACCCATGATAGGAGAAAGGGTTACATGCTCTAATAAGTCCCTATAATTTCCAAAAGCACTATTAAGTAATAGGTCATAATAATTAGCAATACCAACGATATCTTCATTGAATGTTGTTTGGTCAGAAATTACAAATATTTCACTTAATGCAAAAGCAACACGTTGTCTTAATTGATCAGGGGCGGTGATTGAATGATTAAACCAAGCTTCTAACCTATCTCTTCTTTTTAATCTTTCATCGTCAGATAAGTTTAATGTAGGCTCTAATTCAACTAAGTATTCTACATGCGAACTTGTAGGCAATGCCATTTGCTCATCAAGCCAATTTGATAAGCCAATATTCGTTACATTTTTAACCATTGCTATATTTGCACCAAATGTAGCTTGATTTAAAAAGCGAGCACTAGCGGATAATTCAGCTTGAGTAGGGGGGGCTGGAGGCGTTGGTGGAGCAGGAGGAGTGGTTGTTTCAGAACTTCCACCACAGCTCGTTAACAATAGAGTAATCAACAGAACAAATACTTTTTTCATTATTTACACATCTCATCATTACAACAGAGTACATTTATTATACACAAACTGAACGAATTAGCGCTAATGTTTACAATACGTTTACAATTGAGAGTGTGGGTTTATTTTTTCATTTTGAATAAAACCCTTTATCTATGATAAATAGTTTGAATTATGCTAATTTATGACTATTAAACGGTTTTAAACTTTGGCTGAAATATCTGATTAAATTTATTAGAATTAGCTTAACAGTAGCGGTGCAATAGCATGAAAAATATAAATAATCTTTTTTTCTCAATAAGTATATTGATATCACTTTCTTTTTTCTCTTCATTAGTTTGTGCTAAAAATGAACGAAAAATAGTCATTGATGAAAAAACAACGACGATACACAGTACTAAAATTAATGGCGATAAAATTAAATATAGTGCAACTACAGGTACACAACCTGTATGGAATGAAGAAGGGGAGGCTGTTGCTAGTCTTTATTATACGTATTATCAACGTAGTAATATTAAAGATAATAGCAAACGCCCTTTAGTTATTTCGTTTAATGGAGGGCCAGGTTCAGCCTCTGTTTGGATGCATATTGCTTATACTGGTCCTAAAACACTCAATGTTGATGATGAAGGTTACCCACTACAACCTTACGGTGTAAAAGCTAATCCATATTCAATTCTTGATGTAGCAGATATTGTTTTTGTTAATCCTGTTAATACAGGTTACTCCCGAGTTTTACCGGATAAAGATGGAAAAATGCCATCAAAAGAACAGCAGAAAAAAATGTTTTTTGGTGTAAATGCCGATATTAAATATTTGGCAGATTGGATTACTACTTTTGTTTCCAGAAATAATCGCTGGCGTTCACCGAAGTATTTAATTGGTGAAAGTTATGGAACAACACGAGTATCAGGTTTAGCGCTTGAGTTGCAATCACGTCAATGGATGTATGTAAATGGTGTTATTCTTGTCTCTCCAACTGATATTGGTATTAAGCGAGATGGAGCCATTAAAGCAGCTAACAGGTTACCTTATTTTGCAGCTGCGGCTTGGTATCACAAAGCATTGACACCTGAGTTACAGACGAAGAAATTAGCGCAACTATTACCAGAAATTGAAAGGTTCACTATTAATGAATATATGCCTGCATTAGCAAAAGGTGGCTTTATTCAAGAAAAAGACAAGCTTAATATTGCTAATAAAGTTGCGCACTATTCAGGCTTGTCAGTAGAAGCAGTTTTAGATAATAATTTAGATATAAACAATGCTTTTTTCTGGAAAGAGCTATTACGTGGTAGAAAGAAAACAATTGGTCGTTTAGATTCTCGCTATTTGGGAATTGATAAAAAAGTTTCAGGCTCTCGTCCAGATTATAATGCTGAATTAACATCATGGTTGCACAGCTTTACACCGGCAATTAATTACTATTTACGAGAAGAGTTGAACTATAAAACAGATCTCAAATATAATATGTTTGGTAGTGTTCATCCATGGGATCGCTCTAATAACCATACAGGCGAAAACTTACGCTTGGCAATGGCTCAAAATCCTTATCTAAATGTTATGATTCAGTCAGGATACTTTGATGGAGCAACGAATTATTTTGATGCTAAATATACAATGTGGCAACTTGATCCCAGTGGCCAAATGAAAAATCGCTTATCATTTAAAGGATATGAAAGTGGTCATATGATGTACCTTCGCCGTGAAGACTTAAAACAAGCGAATCAAGATATTCGCAGCTTTATTAAAAAGACATTGCCAGCTAAAAATCAATCAGCTAAGTATTAACAGCCTAACGAAATTACACAAAGGGTTATGATGAAACGAATTGTTTTATATAGTATGGACAAATGTCCTCATTGCTTAGTTGCCAAACGTTATTTGGATGAAAAAAATATCCCGTATCGTTTATGTAATGTAAAAAGCCCTAAAGGCCAGAAAGAATTTCTAGCTTTGAGAATGCGAGGAGTCCCAGTTTTAAGAATTGGAGATCAATTGATGAATGGTTTTTCGATTAAAAATTTTAATAAATTATTTAAATCTTAACCTAGTCGACTTTTAATAAAAATTATACATAAGCTAATACACTTACTCAAAAAATGTTTTTTTATGATAAGGTATATACCCGTTTCATCTGAAACGAGTATCTTTAAATAGAGTGACTATAGACAAACAATACGGATATAAAACTTTTATTATGCTTGTAGTACTAAGAATTTTTTTACTTTGTGTTTTTATTGGTTTTAGCAATTACGTTGCTGCCAAAGAAGTCATTGATAGTAAATATCTACGTGCAATGTCTGAAGATGTTAAGAAATCACCCTGGCCTACATATCAAAAAATTTTATTATTAGAAAAATCTTCATCTGAAAGTATTACATCAGAGAGTAAGTTGTGGCTTTTACTTAGAAAAGCACAAGCCGAAAACTTATTATATTTTTATAATCAATTTAATAAAACCGTTACTGATGCACAGGCATTAGTAAATGCTAGTACATCGATAGAATTAAGAATTTCTTTTAACATTTATAGTGGTTTAGTTTTTCAGCGTAAAAGTGAGTATCAGCAATCAACTGAAATTCTCAGTATTGCCTTAGAAGAAGCACAGTCTCATCATTTTAATTTTTTAGCGGTAAAAGCTAAGCAAGAATTAGCTTATACGCGAAGTTTAATTGGCTTATATGAAAGCTCTTTAATTGATTTACAGCAAGCTTATGTTGAGGCTATAGCATTAAATGATAATTTTCTTCTTGCTATTATTCATGAGGTATATGGCGCTATATATGGTTATATGCATGAATATGAAAAATCAATTGAGTATTATAAAAAAGCATTAGTTGGTTATCAAAAGTTAGCATACCCTGCTCATGTAGCAGAAGCTATAAACGGTTTGGCTGCAACGTATCGTTATTGGAAAAAATACGATGAATCTATAGAGCATTATAAGCTTTATCGACAGGCTGTAAGCTACTCACCAAATAAAGATATTATATTTTTTGCAGCTTACGGTCTAGGTATGACATTAGCTGAAAAAGGTGATTGTATTCAAGCGTTTGAAGTGATTGAGCATGCTCTTGATTTACATGGGCTTGCTGATTATGATGCTGAACTTTATAAGCGAAAAAGCCAATGTTTAATTAAACTGGATCGTCTAGATGAGGCAAAAAAAGCGCTTGCTATGGCGAAAAATATTTTTAAAAAAATCCCAGAATTAAAAGGTTCACGTTGGCAGTTAGAAATGATTAAAATTAATGCTGAATTAGCCCATGCTAATGGAAATAATGAACTAAGTTATCGTTTAAACAATGAGTATTATCAAGAGTATACTGCATTACTATTAAAAAACTCATCAGAAAGGCTGTTAAGGGTAAGAGCGGCATTAGAGTTTAATCAAAAAGACACTGAAATACAGCTTTTACAACAAAGAGAAAAAGTGCATTTATTAGAGTCATCTCAACAAAAACAAGAAAATAAGCAACAAAGTTATATCATTCTTTTTATTATATTATTAATTCTCTTTATTTTAATTCTCTTATTTATTCAGCGGCATAATCATACAAAACTATTGGCATTATCAGTGAGAGACTCTCTTTCTGGCTTGTACAATCGCCGGTATGTTTTTAGTTTTCTTACTAAAATAATCAACGCAACAGACCCTCAAAAAGGTGATGTTTCAATTATTTTGATTGATATTGATGGATTTAAGCAAATTAATGATCAATTTGGCCACCCTTTTGGCGATGAAGTGATTAAAGAAATTGCTCAAATTGGTAATAAAACTTTACGTGTAGAAGATGTAATGGGGCGTATCGGTGGTGAGGAATATCTGTGTGTTTTACCACGTATCGATGTTAGTCAATGTCTACAAATAGCACAACGTTTTGTTGATAATGTTAGTAAGCACACTTTTATTACTAAAGATAAACAATCAGTAAAAATCACAATCAGTGTTGGTGTATCTTCTACGTCTAGGAATATAAATAAGAGCAATTTACTTTATCTTTATGCAGATAAAGCCTTATATCATTCAAAGTATAATGGAAAAAATAGGGTGTCTGAATACCAAGACTATATGAATAATTCATATCAAAATGATTTAAACCTAGATGAATTTGACTAAACAAACAATTGTTGCATTAGAAAGCACAAAAAGGAAATTAAATGGATGATATTACAAAAAGTTTAGAGTTTGTTTGTTCAATAACATTACCTATTATTTTAGATTCTCATATTAATAAAAGCCATGTACATGGCTTTGGTTTATTTACTGAGAAAAAAATCTTAAAAGGAGATATTTTATGTTTATTAGATGGCCAAGTGATATCTAAAAATAAGTATAATGAAATACAAGAAATAATGACTTCTAAAGTAGGTAAGTATAAAAATTATTTCTTTATGGAATGTAATTATATTAGTAAAGATAAAATAATTGCTAGAACATTAAGAACATCATATAGCTATATTAATCACTCCAGAACGCCCAATGTCGCATTGGATTACTTTCCTTTGAAAGTTGTAGCTTTAACCAATATTGATAAAGGTGAGGAAATCTTGATTGATTATCGTAAAGAGCCGCTAACTGAAGAATATTTAATGAGAAGTGATAAAACTTTTTTATAATGGATAAATAATGACTATTTTTAAAGTAATGTGCGTACAGCCAATAAAAATTGATGAAACATTATATTCTGAAGTTATGATTAGTTTACAGAAAAACAGCTTTAATTATGATTACATAAAACAAAAAGATCAATTTTCAGTTCCATGGATTTCAAAATTTACTCATGAGTACCATAAATTTAAAAGTTTTAAACCTCTGCATGGGCTTATTAATGGAAGTACTATAAAAGAGCTTTTAATAAATGATTTGTCAAGTGAAAAATATAATGTTGGAGGACACTCTTTAGTCAATTATATATTGATAAATGAAACAACTTTTGATGTTTTATTTGATGTTCGTTTTTATTATTTTATTATCGTATATGAAATGCATTTTAATATTCCAGAATCAGAGCTTTTAGATTTATTATCACATGGAACAAGCAGTAATAACTTAAAAAATGATTTATATAATACAATTAGAAAAATGCTGGTAAAAGAAAACGATAACGATGTGAATTGTGATTGGGTGCAATCTATAAAGCAAAGCGCTATAAAGCGAGTGATGGATATAAGCCAAAATTTGGTCAGTAAAAAAAAGATGCTTGAAATTTCGAATAAAATTACGCCTTATAGTCTAATTGATATAAGGAATAATACTGGAAATATTACTTTTTTTATTGAAGCCTCGCCTGAAAATGTCGAATTAAAATCGGCTTTAATTAAATGTAATGAAACGGCTGAATCAATAAAGCGTGAGCCCGAAAAAGTCATCGACAACAATGAGATATCATATTTATTTTTTGGAAGATTTCATACAATTATCACTAAAAGTGATGCTTATTATTATAGGTATGCTCCCATTCAGTTTCATATACAATATCTATGGTATCTTTCCAGCTTCTATATAGAATTATTAGATAATTTAAATAATACGATACTAGAGTCTAATCGCAGTATTGATTTCCCTCGTCATGCAGAAATTATTAATGAATATATTAATAATATTGAAAAACTTGTGATGCATAATGAAAGTTTTAAGCTGACTATTGAATCAGATAATCATTTAGTCTTTTCAAAAATAGAAAAATATTGGAATGTAGAAAATAGTTTACGCAATGCAAAATCGTACATCTCATTTTTTAATGATTATTTAATTCGAAGCTATGATAGGCGTCAGGAAAAATCTAACCGCAGGCAAAATAATATTTTATTTCTTATCTCATGCATTCAAATTATTACACTATTTAGTGTATGGAATGATTACTTTGATATGCAAACTAGAAATTATGAGCATTGGTTTCTTAAATTAAGTGCTTGGCTTCCTTTAGGCTTAAGCTTAGTTATAGGCGGTTTATTTCTTTTTGCTTTCAAAAAAAAATAAAAACACGAGTAATGCTTACTTATTAAAAAATATGCACCAAAAAAAACAAGACAAATAATTACTGTTCTATTTTGGTGCGTGTATCCTTCTAATTCTCTATGGTTAAGCTGTAAGTAACTGTAATAGAGAACTAAATTATATTGGCACATGACTTGTATTACCTATTTCATAATTAAATTTTTAGTATGAACAAGAGGTAATGATGAAATTAGTTAATGCCATTATAAAACCATTCAAACTCGATGATGTACGAGAAGCCATTTCAGAAATTGGTGTTGAAGGTTTAACTGTGAGTGAAGTAAAGGGTTTTGGTCGTCAAAAAGGACATACAGAGCTATATCGAGGAGCAGAATACCAGGTTGATTTTCTACCTAAGGTTAAATTAGAGATTGCGGTTAATGATGATGTTGTAGAGCGTCTTGTCGAAACGATAACTAAAGCTGCTTACACAGGAAAAATTGGTGATGGCAAAATTTTTGTTTATAACTTAGAACATGTAGTCCGTATTCGTACGGGTGAACATGACGTTGAAGCCATTTAGGAGATCATCATGGAACAAAATATATTTCAACTTCAGTATGCTATGGATACATTTTATTTCTTAATGTGTGGAGCTTTAGTGATGTGGATGGCGGCAGGCTTTTCAATGTTAGAAGCTGGCTTAGTACGCGCTAAAAATACGACAGAAATACTGACCAAAAATGTTGCGCTTTATGCCATTGCTTGCATTATGTATTTGGTTATTGGTTATGACATTATGTATGGTGGGGGTGTGTTTTTAAATGGCATAGCTTTAGATGGTGCGAGTGATACAGAGTCTTTAGTTGGCACAGTATTGGCTGAATCAGCAGAGGCTGGTTTTGGTGGCGATGCAGTGTACTCAAATGCATCAGACTTCTTCTTCCAAGTTGTTTTTGTTGCTACGGCCATGTCTATTGTTTCTGGCGCAGTAGCTGAGCGTATGAAGCTTTGGGCTTTCTTAGCTTTTAGTGTGGCATTAACAGGTTTTATTTACCCTATGGAAGGCGCTTGGACATGGAATGGTGATTCAGTTTTTGGTCTTTATACATTAGGTGACCTTGGTTTTTCTGATTTTGCTGGCTCTGGTATTGTTCATATGGCAGGTGCTTCTGCTGCATTAGCAGGTGTATTATTGTTAGGAGCTCGTAAGGGTAAATATACAAAAGATGGACGTGTAAATGCGATTCCGGGAGCTAATTTACCTATGGCTACTTTAGGTACTTTCATTTTATGGATGGGTTGGTTTGGTTTTAACGGTGGTTCGGTTTTAAAACTTGCCGATATAAATAGTGCAAACTCAGTTGCTATGGTGTTTTTAAATACCAATGCTGCGGCTGCGGCCGGTGCCATTTCTGCTTTGATCTTTGCTAAAATATTGTTTAAAAAAGCTGATTTAACGATGACCTTAAACGGTGCGTTAGCTGGTCTTGTTGCTATTACGGCTGAGCCCTCTACACCTTCACCATTACAAGCAACTCTTTTTGGAGCTATTGCTGGTATTATTGTTGTTTTGTCCATTCTTGCCTTAGATAAAGTTAAGATTGATGATCCTGTCGGTGCAATTTCTGTGCATGGTGTTGTTGGTTTCTTTGGTTTACTTCTTGTACCAATCACTAATTCAGGTGCTAGTTTTAGTGGTCAGCTAATTGGCGCGGCTACTATTTTTGTTTGGGTTTTCGGTACTAGTTTTGTTGTATGGTTTGCCTTGAAGAAAATCATCGGTATTCGAGTAAGTGAAGAAGAAGAATACGAAGGTGTTGATATTTCTGACTGTGGAATGGAGGCTTATCCAGAGTTTACCCGAGGGTAAATTTCCTTCTGAAAGAAGTGTAGCAAAAACCCATTACCTTATATTAGGTAATGGGTTTTATCAGCTTTGTATCAATACAAATTTCTTGATGCTAATGCTAAAATTAAAAGAAGTGAAAGCCAAACTATTGAACCACCGCTGCTGCTTGAACTTGAGCCTGAATCACTATTAATTAATGTGTTTTTTACAGGCGTTAAATTGCTATCAGTTGTACTTGATGAATCAACAATGGTTATTTGATAAATGGTGACAAAATTCTCATTCCCTGGAACAACACTATTTGAACAATCTGAAGGTGTATAATCAGGCATTGGAATATCACTACATGTTTGTATTGCAGCTATTTGATCCAAAATAGCCATGCCATCACCCGTAACAGTACCAAAAACAGTAAAACCACCATTTTGTAAATCTAAATTACCGCTATTGTTGACTAAGTTAAAGAACCACTGATTTGTTGCACTATTTACATTACTAGCTGTCTTTGCCATGGCAATAGTACCTCTAACATTCGAATATACTGGTTCGTTAGTCACAGATGCATGACTATCAACTGGGGTTAAAGGAAAAACTCCTTCAAAAGTAAAGCCACCAGCTTGCACAATAAAATTGGGAATACTGCGATGTACTACATTATTAGTATAGGCGCCTTCTTCTACATAATTTAAAAAATTCTCTACTGTTTTTGGCGTAGTGGTATCGAATAAATTAACTTGAAAATCACCCTCAGAAGTTTGAAACTCAACTATGGTAGCATGAGATATTATTGAAAATAATGTGACATTGATTAAGATGATAAAGGTGAAAATAAAAAGGTTGAATTTGTTGTTAAGCATCGTATTACCTAAGTTAATAATGGATTAATTGCTGTGTATATCCGCTCCACCTGAAACGGGCATCTTCAGGAGGAACAGGTGTATAATAAATTTACTTTATTATACACTCAAGCTTTATATGAATTTTGTCTCTTTATATTTATTGCTTTTATATTTAGGCTATTTAAAATGTAAACCTGCTACTATTCAAGTTGCGTAATTTCAAATTATAAAAACAAATTTGTGTTAAGGCTTAAATTATGGAAAATTTAATTTTAAAAATAATTCTTTTTCCCTTACTTTTTATTATCACTCCCTATGCTTATGCAGAGAATATTAATGATTTTGATGAAAAGTTAATAGAATTAAATAACTTAGAAGATAAGGTTTTTGCCATAAAGCAGCTTCAAACCATTATTGATAAAAATAAAATCACACAAAAACAAGGCGTTTTAGCATTAATAGCGCAAGGTAAAACATATTTAGATATAAATATGTTTGATGAAAGCATTGCGGTATTACTAAAAGCAAAAAAATTAGCGATTGCTTTTAAGCTGGCTCAGCAGAAGTCAAATATTAATAAATTACTAGGGGTAAATTTTTATTATAAAGCAGAGCTTTCAACAGCAATTAAACATTATCAAGACTCATTAAATTTTTATACAGATATAGATGATAGTAAATTAACACCAAATCAGTTAGCTGATATATCAATAAAACGAGCAAATTTATTGAATAATTTAGCACTCGCCTTTACCTCCATGAATAACAATATTGATGCACTAAAAAGTTATCAATCAGCAGAGCCTCTATATCAAAAATATGGCACTAAAATGGATAAAATTGATATTCGTTTTAATATAGCGACACTGCATATTAACTTACGTCGTTATGATATCGCGATTAAAAGTCTTAGAGGCTTGATTAAGCAACGACTTGATATTGGTGACAAAAATGGCCTTGCAGCAACGAATGGGCTTATTGGCGTTGCTTATATGTATTCAGGTCAATATGATTTAGCAGAAAAGCATGTGTTAATTGCATTTAATTATTTTGAAAATAAAAAGAATCTTTTTCAGGTTGCATCTCACTCACATAATTTATCTGAAATTTATCATAAAAGGGCTAATTATGCTCAATCAAAAAAATATGCAATTACAGCTATTTCGTTGGGTGAGAAAATAGGACATAAGAGGGCACTTGCTGGCGGTTTACAAAGTTTAGCTAGAATACAATATTTGGAAGGGAATTATGATCAAGCTTTAGAGTCATTAATAAGTTCTAATAAAATTGCTCTTAAACTTAAGTATACAGCCATATTAGATTATAATTATATGTTATCTTCATTAGTCAATTCAGGTCAAAAAAATGCGACCAAAGCTCTTTTAAATTTAGATGATTATATCAAGTCACGTGATGAAAAGGGTAATAAATTATTGAATGAACAATTGGCTCAGTTTGAATCAGAGCAATTATTTCGGCAAGTTGAACGGTTACAGCAAGATGAAAAACTACAACAACTAGAAATAGATAAATCAACTCAACAACGAAACTTTGTTATATTTGGTGCAGCACTTTTACTTATAGTGTTTTTCTTAATTTACCGCCGTTACCTTGAAAGTAGGCTCACGCTTAACCTAGAGAAAAGAGTAAAAGAGCGAACAAAAGCATTAGAGTTTTTCATGCAAGAACTACAACATGCTAATAAAATTAAAAGTCAATTCTTAGCAAATATGAGTCATGAGATTAGAACACCGCTCACTGCGGTTATTGGGCAGGCGGAAGCTATTATTAATGGTGATGTTGATGAGAAGCATTTAACCAAAGAAGTCAGTATCATTCATGGAAATAGTTTACATTTATTACAACTTGTTAATGACATCCTTGATATTAGTAAAATTGAAGCGAACAAACTTGAATTAGAGCTACAGAAGCAAGATTTACAAATTATTATTCAAGATTTAGTTGATATGTTTACTAAGTCAGCCGTTAAAAAAGGATTAGACTTCTCTATAACTCATACATTATCTACTCCTTTTATTATTGAAATTGATAGTTTTCGATTAAAACAAATATTAATCAACCTTTGCTCCAATGCGATTAAATTTACTGAAAAAGGTAGCGTAAATCTCAATGTTTCACTTGAGAATGATGAACTT
>Ga0209826_1001437_pt1 | contig 16610 bp, 18 predicted proteins | sample GOMGulsemesocosm_5_FD_184637 | JGI IMG/M metagenome (GOLD analysis project Ga0209826, IMG submission 184637) | Methane-oxidizing microbial communities from mesocosms in the Gulf of Mexico - GOM15C Gulf of Mexico (SPAdes) (version 2) | ecosystem: Environmental > Aquatic > Marine > Cold seeps... | reverse complement strand
GTGGTTTTTTATAACCACACCCACTTAATGATAATAAAACTCCTGCTATAATAACAGTATGAAAAAAGTTAATGATATTCTTACGCATTTGAAATACAGTCCTGAATTTAAAAAGATTAATACCAATTAAAAACTTGAAAACCTAATACAAGTACTACCTTTAAAATTAAAAAAAGGTGTTAAGTTTGCCTACATAAAAAGACAAATCTTATTTTTTGTATTAAAGCATCCAGTTTATAAAATGGAGTTCGAGTATAACAAAGAAATTATAAAATCACTATTAAAAAAAGCGAGCATTGAAAACGTAGAAGAGATACGTTTTTTTGTGACCAATAAGTTAGAAAAAAAAGAAGTAAAGAAGATTGAAGAACCGACCTTTCAAGAGCGTTCACATGGTATCTTTGAAAACAAAATCAAGGACCAAAAGCTATATCAAAAGATGGAAGAAATAAGGAAAATTATCAGTACTTCTTAATTAACTTTTCAACACTTTTGTAGTTTGGTAAATACAATCCAACAAGATTCCAAAAATCACGTGAATGATTTTTATGTTTGATGTGTGCCAACTCATGAACAACCACGTATTCGATCGCTTCTAAAGGTAATTTCATTAAATAAATATTTAAATTGATGTTATTTGAAAATGAACAACTGCCCCATCTACTTTTGTTTTTTCTAAATTTTAAACTTTTAGGGTATAGCTGCATTTCATTGGCATATCTATCCATGATACTTGGGATTATTTCTTGAGCTTTCTTTCTATAAAATTCATCTATATCTGTAAAACTTTCATGAAAATTGCCTTTAGTATATTTTTGGCCCATATAAAAGAATTCATCTTGAGACAATTGTTTGGTTTTTAAATGTGTTAGGTGTTTTTGGATCCACTCTGATTTACTTTCAATAAAGGCTTTGGCATCCTTTTTTGTAAAAAAGAAATTACCTTTTATTTTGATATTTTGGGCATCCAGTATTTTCATATATGAATGTTTCAGTCTTGCTTTTTTTTCGAACAATACTTTAACATCATGAGTTCCCAGTTTAACAATAAATTCCATTTTCTTCCTCTATTTAATATCAATGAAATAATAACAAAGAAATATAAAAGACAAGCATAACTACTTCTATGGCGTCAATCAATTCAATCTGCCATAGGTGTTACTTAATACACAATATATACACTTGTATCAAAAAAATAGCTTTTTAGGCATTTTTATTAAGTTACTTTTTGATAAAATCCATTAAATTTAATAATAGGATATGCATAAATGAAATTAGCAAATAGAATGGACAATCTTTCTCCTTCTGTGACTATGGCTATCACAGCTTTGGCTCGAGAGCTAAAAGCTGAAGGAAAAGACATACTTAGTTTTAGTGCAGGGGAACCTGACTTTAATACACCAGACGTAATCAAAGAAGCTGCAATCACAGCTATTAGAGAAGGTCATACCAAGTATACCGCGGTTGAAGGTATTGTTGAAACCAAGCAAGCTATTATTAATAAACTTAAACGAGACCACGACTTAAACTATGAATTAGGACATGTAGTAATCAGTAATGGAGCTAAACATTCATTATTTAACCTTTTTCAACTTCTAATTAAAGAAGGTGATGAAGTAATTATTCCTGCACCTTATTGGGTAACTTACCCAGAACAAGTAAAATACTCTGATGGAGTTCCAGTTTTTATTGAAACTGATGATTCTACAAGTTTCAAAGTAACAGCTGAGCAAATCAAAGCAGCTATTACACCTAAAACAACCATTTTACTTTTAAATACACCTTCTAATCCAACAGGTGCTGTTTACTCTAAAGAAGAGTTAACAGCTATTGGAAAAGTTCTTGAAGGTACTGATATCTTAGTATTTTCAGATGAAATGTATGAAAAAATCATGTATGATGGAAAAACATTCACAGCAGCTGCTCAAGTAAGTGCTGACATGTATGAGAGAACTGTTACGATTAATGGTCTAAGTAAATCTGTAGCAATGACAGGATGGAGATTTGGATATATAGCAACTCCTAAAACTGAACTTGTAAAAGCAATGATTAAACTTCAAGGTCAATGTACTTCAAATGTAAACTCTATCACTCAGCACGCTGCAATTGCAGCTTTAGATGGTCATGCAGATGATAGTATTACGATGATGAAAGAAGCATTTGAAGAGCGAAGAAATAAAGCAGTTGCACAATTTAATGCGATCAAAGGAATTACTTGTGTTAATCCTGATGGTGCATTTTATCTTTTTGTAAACATCAAAGAGGTTACAAATGATTCTATGGAATTCTCTTCAAAACTTCTTGAAGAAAAAGGTGTAGCAGTTGTTCCTGGTCTTGCTTTTGGAACTGAGGGTTATTTTAGATTCTCTTTTGCAACTGATTTAGCTACAATTGAAGAAGGTATTAGACGAATAAAAGCATTTGTAGAAAGTAAATAATCTTTCTTCAAGTGAGCCAAGACAAAGGATTCAAAACCTTAGTCTTGGTTCTTTAACAAAACAAACTTAAAGGGCAAACATGAGTCCTCAAAAAAAAGCAACCATTGTTTCAAGTTCAGTTGCGGCACTTCTCACTCTTATCAAACTTTTTATTGGAATCGCCAGTGGCTCTGTTGCAGTGTTAGCATCTGCTATTGATTCAGTTCTTGACTTCTTTGTCTCTATTTTTAATTATTTTGCCATTAAAAATTCTGAAAAACCTGCAGATGAGCTATTCAACTATGGCCGTGGTAAAATAGAAGCTTTGGCTTCAGTGATTGAAGGAAGCATTATTAGTGTTTCTGGTCTATATCTACTCTATCAAGCTGTACTAAAAGCCATCAATAATGAAATCACTTCTTATATAAATATCTCTCTAATAGTCATGAGTATCTCTATTGTGATTACTTTGATGTTGGTGTATTATTTAAACAAAGTAGCAGAACAAACAAAGAGCATGGTCATAAAAGCAGATGCATTACACTATAAAACAGATATGTATTCAAATGGTGCTGTTTTAGTCTCTCTTGTGATCATACAGTTTACAGGATATGAGATCGTAGATGCCATCATTGGTGGTGGGATTTCTATTTATATTATTTATTCAGCTTATGGATTAATAAAAGATGGGGTACTAATATTGCTAGATCATTCACTTGATGAGAAAATTGTTGAAGATATTAAATCAATCATTGAGAATGAAAAAGATGTCAATGGCTATCATATGTTAAAAACTAGAGAAGCAGGACATCAAACCTTTGTAGATGTACACTTAGTTTTTGATACTTTAATCACACTCTTGAATGCACACAAAAGAAGTGATGCAATTGAGCGAAAAATCAGACATCTAGATGAGAAAAAAGATTGGATAATTTCAATACACTTGGATCCAATTGATGACTCTAAAGCAGATGCAAAACACTAAAATTATGAAACACTAGTACTTGTAGCTTCAGGTTTAAGTCTCTCATTTAAATCATCAATAACTGAAAGTTCCAACTTCCCATATCTTGCCATTAACTTTAGCTCACACATTGCCTCATGATGATTGTGGGCATCTCTATATGGCTTTTTAGATCGAAGAGCATTGTAACGATGTAATACTGACATGAGTCTATCTTTAAAGCTTAACTCATTTGCACCCAATCCATAAGGATATCCACTGCCATCAAGGTTTTCTTGTATTCTTCCTGCCCAGGTACTTATTTCTTTAAATCCCATGATTTGACTAAGGACAAGTTCCGTAAAATAAGGATAGTTTTTGATTTGTTCATATTCATCTTCATTTAAAGGCGTTGCTTTATTTGTTATCTCATTTGAAATACTCATTTTTCCAATATTAATGAGCGATGCTGAGATTAAAAAAGTATGTTTGTCTTTATATTCAAAATCATAAAAATCGAGCATCTTTTCACATCTCTTTATTAGTTTGGAGTCAATACATACGATTTTTTCAAAGATCATTGTGGTTTTGAGTAATTCTTCATAGGTCATTGTTAAATTAAAAGTATGCACCTTTTGGTAAATATATTGATACATCAGACTTTCATTTTGTAAATCAAGCCAAAAACTAACTTCATGTGATAGTTCATCACAAAATATCTCCGACATATCGAGACTAAACATTTTGTTTTCATTTATCTTGATAAATTTTATGATTTCATCTTTATTTTTTTTACTTTCATTTGTCAAATCAAACTGTCTATCCATGTAACTAGAAAAGGAAATGATTTGTGAAAACAATGGTATCTCATCTTTTTTCAACCTATAAACACCGCTGCCATCATAGTGTTCTTGTTGATAAAGTAAAATATCTTTTTGGTACTTGATAAAAGGAAGATTTTGAATGTTTTCTTCTGAAACTTCACAATTGTGTTTTAACGTTTGATTGGCAGAATATAAACCATTATTGTGCAATAAAGCATAAGAACATAAATCAAATAGTTGTTCAGGATTTAGATTAAATTTTTCTCCAATTTTTAAAGATAAAAAAGCTACTCTTTTTGAATGATTGGCTTTGGTTTGATAAAAACTTGTTTCTACTTTATCAAACATAAAAGACATTGCCAATAAAAAGTTGTTTAAATTAAATTCTATATGTGTTTTTTTGTTCATAATTTATCCTAATAAGTATCTATTAATTATCCAATAACTCAACAATTGCATCCACTGAAGTATCCGTCATATCAAGGTCAAGATGGGGCGCACCTTCAACTTTAACCAGCTTCACATTTAAGCCTTTCTTCATGGCTAAAATATAAAAATCTTTTGTATATTTAGGCTTGGAAACAGTGTCCTTTGTTCCATAAATTAAAAGAAACTTTGTATCTTTATCTACAGTGTCAATTACCTTGCTAATGGATATTAAGTCTTCATTATTTTGAATATTTTTCTCCATATCAAAAGGGGCACCTGCACTCATCATATTTTGTATCAGTTTTGGTTTGTATCCTGTAATAGTAAGACCCAACATAGCTCCCGCTGAATGACCTACATAGTTAATAGTGGAAGCTTTATACTTTTCTTTTAACTTAAGAACTAAATCTGCCATAAAATATATATAGTCTTTCCTTGCTGCCATGCTAGGTTTACCATTGCTGCTGATTAAAGCATCAAAATTATTAGTGGATGATTTTGAATACCCAGGTAATGCCACAGCAATACTTGTAATATCCGTACTCATTGCAATATTTTGAGCAAAGGGAGAGTATCGTGAGAGTGTATTGGTACCTTTTTTCCATGCGCCATGCACTATGATATTTATAGTATTTTCTACATCCCCTTGGGCTTCATAATATTGAATACATTCACCACCAGCAAATATAAAACCTGTCTTTTTATTCAGGCATTCATCTTTGGATACTTTGGCAGCAAATAAATGAATAGTTAAAACAAATAACATTATAAAAGCAAATACTTTTTTACTCATTGCTCATCCTTTAAAAGATTTTCAATATGGGTTTACAGCAATATATCCGTCAACTTGTCGCTCGATTAGCTCCACAATTCCTGCTTGAACATATGAAATATCCTCTATAAAATCGTTGTCTTTCCAATGCATACTCTCCATAGTATTTCTACATCCTATAAACTCAACATCGTATTCCATAAGTGATTGGATTCGAGATAAGGTATGTTTATCGTAATCTTTTTTTATGGCTCTCATTCCTGGACCATAAGTAACTACGACAACTTTTAATGATTCACTGGGATATTCTTTTAAAATATTGTAAATCATTCCTAAAGTTTGATTTACTCTTTTTATATCAGAGTAATACAATTGAACAACCACTTTTCGCTGGACTTCAAAAGTGGGTTTGGGATTTGAAAATGAAGATTGGGCCTGTGAGTAAACACTAAGGCATAATAAGAGTAAAATTTTCAATATACTTTTCATGGCTACCCTATCCTTAACTTGCAATTTCTTTGTGAACTTTATACTCTTTAAGAACTTGAACTTTTTGATTTCGCTCAAGCTCTCCACCTTCAAGAACTTTACAATAAAGACCTCGAACATCACGTACAAGAAAAGGCAAAGAAGCATTAAAGATTGCCAAATGTTTACAGATAGTACATTTTTGAGTAACTTGAAGTACCACTCCGCTTATTTTAAAAACAGTTCCAATAGGATAATCATGGGGATTAAAATCAAAAGTGATATTCTCCCCCATACTGCCCCATATCAAGTGAATGTCATGCTTTTTTGCTATTTTATAAGCTGCAAGACCCACAATCATCACCGATTTATCCAAATCAAAACCAGCAAACTTATCATCTTGTATTCCATATCCTTTAAGAATAGTAAGTTTCTCAGCCAAAGGTCGTGGAAGTCCAGACTGTCCTTTTTGTGCACTATAAGTATGTATTATTTTTCCAATTGTTTTCATATTAGTTAATATTTTCCTTTAAAATTTCAAAAAAGTCTTTTTTGCTCCAACTTCCTGGATATTGTTTTAAAAATTTGCCTTCTTTTGATACGATAAAAAAAGTGGGTGTCATTTTTTTGTAAACTTTATTTAAATCAAAAGGCAAAGCGTTTTCATCCACATCAACTTTCATGTATTTATAGTTTTTATTGATTTGCTTTTGAACACTTTTTTGACCCAATACTTCTTTGTCCATTTTTTTACAAAAATAACATGTTTTAGAAGTGGCATAAACTAAAAATAATTTATCCTTATCTTTTACTTCTGCCATTAAATTTTTTTCATTATATTTTGAACCAAGTATTTTATTGTTTGAGGCCTTACTTGCTTCGTAGTTTTTTGAGTACTTCATAAAAAAGATGGAAAGATTTACATACTCATCTTCACTCAACTCATCTTTCATACTTACTTTTTTTTCAAAGAACTTTAAAACATAATCATCTGAGATAATATTGTTAGCTCTTGGATTTTCCAGATAGTCTATTAAAAACTCTTCAATCTCAACTTGTTGCATCTCTGGATCATCTTTCTCTCCAATACGCTTAGAGCCATCCATAATATCATAGGCAATCATGTTAACTGTGGGTGCTGTTAGTTTGTACAATTGATTGTTTTTTTGAAAAAAATTCACTTTTAAATCTTTGATGGATATAAATTGCCTATGGCATGAGGCACATTTAAGCTCAAAGGTTTTTTTCCCTTCTTCAAAAGAAGAAAATAAACCTGTCACAAAAATAAAAAGAACTAATATACTTTTTTTTAACATTTATTATCATCCTTATCAACTTAAAAGATATTTTGTATACTCGAAAATATCTATTAAATTGAAAAACATAGAAGTAGACTTTATATTTATCTTCTATGTTTTTTTTGATTTTATTTGTTTAGCTGTATGCTATTCCAGGGTTCCCTTTAACTCCAATGATATCAGGAGAATCAACTTTTACTTTCTCAATATGTTTCATATTTTGCAAGTAAGTCTCTACTGTTTCCCAAATAGGCTCACCAGGAGATTTTGAACCAACCGTTGACCAACCTGCGACCTTATAGGTTTTACTGGCTTGTAGCTTTTTACCATTTTTTGTTAACTCAATATTGGTAATTCTTTTTCCCATAGCAGCCGTTGGATCGATTCGGTAAGAAATACCACCTGTTCTAACCATATCTCCACCTTGTTGATAAAAGGGATCTGCGTTAAATAAGTTATCTGCAACATCTTCAAGTATCAACTTGATGGTTTCACCTGTCATATCTCTTGCATAGGTTTCAGGATAAGTGATGGCAGTTTGAGTCATCAAGTCATCAAAAGTGATGGCTTGACCTGGCATGATAGTCGTACCCCATCTAAATCCAGGGGAGAGAGAAATATCTGCACCTTTTACGTCTATTAAGGCATCACAAATAATCTGATCCCATGAGCCATTAAAGTTTCCACGTCTATATAGTGTTTCATCTGTGGTTGCAATGTGTCTATTTAAATCTTTTAGGAAAGGATTTCGTACTTCTTGTATATAGTTTTTCATCTCTTTATTTTCAGGAATTAAATCAGAGAAAATTGGTAACAATGTAAATTTGAAATCTTTGATTTTTCCATCTTGGATATCTAAGTCTAAGACATTTAAAAATTTACCATTACTTCCTGCATTACATACATACGTTGTTCCTTGTGAGTTTTTAACAGGAACTGCTTCAGGAACGCCATCATGGGTGTGTCCACCCATAATAAAGTCTATTCCACTACAGACTTTTGCCATCTTCTGATCCACATCAAAACCGTTGTGAGATAACACAATAACTGCATCAGGTTTCTCTTCATCTCTAATGGTATCAACCAGCTCTTGCATTTCATCTGTACGTATTCCAAAGGTCCACTCAGGAATAAATCTCTGTGGATTTGCAATAGTTGTATAGGGAAAAGCTTGACCAATAATAGCCACTCTTGCATTACCCATTTTTTTAATAGTATAGGGTTTAAATGCAAGTCCAGAATCTTCATCGTAGGCATCAGCACCTTCCATAAGTGCATCTTCTTTAACAAAAACATTTTGTGCTAAAAACTCTGCATTTAAATCTTTTATATTAGACAAGATCTCTTCAGCTTTATAAGTAAACTCCCAATGTCCAACAGCAACATCAACACCCAACTTATTCATAGCTCCAACCATATCTTTACCTCTTGTGTAAAGAGCAGTTGCACTTCCTTGCCAAGTATCACCACCATCAAGTAACAATGTTTTTTCAAATCCAAAGTTATTTCGTAAGTGATCTACCACTGTTTTGATTTGAGAAAAACCACCTACTCTTCCCATGACTTTTGCGTGTTTTTCAAACTCTACACTAGAAAATGCATACTCTAAACGTTTGTTACCTTTGATTCCATAATAATCTAACAGTTTCTCACCTACAATGTGAGGTGGCTTACCATAGTTTTCAAAAAAACCTAAGTTCACACTGGGCTCTCTAAAGTACACAGGCATTAACTGAGCATGACTATCCGTCATATGTAACAGCCTTACGTTTCCAAAACTCTTAAGTTTATAGTAATCTTCAGCTCTATTAGTAGGAGCCATTCTGGTATGAGAATTTGCAAATACAGGAGCAGCACCTAGTACTGCCATCATATATATAAATTCCCTTCTACTTAATTTACTCATGTTTTACCTTTTAAATTCTGTCTTATTTTCCTGTTCCAACAACCGTAAAGCCCATAGAAGTCCATGCTTGCATTCCACCTCTATAGTATTTTATTTTTGACTTTGGATACTTCATTTTAAGTAATGAATACTTTGCATTTTTAACCATACCTGGGGTTTGACCACACCAATATCCATTACAATAAGCCACTATAGTTTTTGCTTTTGAGTAGTCCAAAGACTCATCATCATTTACTATGACATCCAAGTTATCTTCCATAGCTTCTAAAGCATCTTCTTTATTGTTAAAGTTTGTAAAAGGAATATTGGTTGCACCTGGAATTCGTAAGCGTTCATACCACCCAGGAGTTCTACTATCAACTATAATTATACTTTCGTCATTTTGTGCTTTTTTCATATATTCTATAAATTCTAATTCCCCTAAAGTCTCCACTCCTGATTCTAAAATAAGGGGTTGGGGAGTACCTCTAAAAGTTGTTTCATATAAAGGGGATATCTTTGCTTCTTTTGATTGATTTCGAATAATTGTAAATGTCTCTTCATCCAAAGTAATATCTACAGATTTAACACCTTTTGAAATGGGAACAAAAGATTGCGCAAAACTTGTACTTGTGCTAAGAATAACAATAAACAATATTCCAAAAATTCTTTCAACTGATTTCATAAAATGCTCCTAAATAGTCTAAGTGTGTTTAACAATTGTGTATAAAAGTCAAGAATAGATCTTGACTTTTAAATGATTTTTTATGTTCTAATAAACATATCCATCACCAGGAGTTGCCAATCTCCACGTAGTTTTGGCATCCTTGGCTTGTTGTAGTGCAGTTATTGCAAAAGAACAAGCTCTCCATGCTGCATATTGAGTTGTTACTGTTCCAGTTTTTTTCTTCTTCTTATTTAAAATATCAACAGTTGCCAAACCATTCTTGATTGACTTTTGAGTTCCGCTTATATATTGAGAAGTTTTCATTCCCAAACGCATAAACTCTAAACCTTCTTTTTTGGCAATCTTGTTGTATTTTGATGCCATATTAAGAACACTTTGTATTCCATTTTTGTTCACATCACATACTTTTCGTACATCCATACTTGATACTTCAGAAGCCATTAGTGAACTAAGTGAAAAGACAGTCATAGTTGCCAAGGTCAATTTTGCAAATTTTTTTCCTGTAAGTTTAATCATAATCTTCTCCTCTTACTTTCTAATATCAGGGCCATCAACTGGCATATCATTTGACATATATGACATAAAGTATAATAACTCTTTCATATCATCACTAGTAGATTTTGGAGGAACTTGTCCCTCATCTTTAATACATCCACCCATTCTACGCTCTAAGGTTCCAAGACCTGCCCACTTAAGTCTATACACAGGGAAGTGTGTAGTTTGCCCAAGTAACTGAGACATCTTTTCATTTCTAACTCTCTGACCAGCACCTTGAACATGACAAGAAGCACATGAAACTTTTAAATATCCTCTTTGAGTATAATAATATTCTTTTCCTCGTTGGTAAGCTGCAGCTGCATCACTACTTTCAATTTTAATATCAACTTTTTTTTCTGCTTCCATAGTCTCATATGCAAAATAAGCTTGTAACTTAGCCATATTTCCTTTGCTCATTTTCCATTTTTTCTCACCGTTTGATGTTAGACACTCATTGATTGATTGTCCAATAGTCACAACTTGTTTTCTAGACTCATCAAAGATTGGATAAAGTCCTCCAATAGAAGTATCGGGAAAACATGAGGCAAATGATTTACCATTTTTAAATTTTTTACTATAAAGTGCTTCACCCTCTTCTATTGCGTCTTCATAAGGTGGCATCTCTTTTATTTCATCATACTGCGCTCGTCCATCTTTATTAAAGGCATAGTTTCCTTTTGCAAAATCTTGATGTTTCAAACCAGTTATAAACCCATTTTTCAACTCCTCATCAGTTGAATATGGGAAAAAAGTATTTCTGTTTTTTTCCGGATCTTCAAATTTTGCTTCAAAATACTTGATTAAAGCAAGCCTATCTTTTTCCGCTTGAGTATTGAATTCTGCAGCATTTATTACAGAACTTGTTAGCATTAATAAAGTAATCGTTTTTACAACTTTTAACAACATAATCTCTCCTCTTAATTGATTGATCTAAATATTTACTTGATTTTTCCAGTACTAGTTTGTGTAGTACCTTTTAAATCATTCCATGAAACCACAACCATATCGCCTTTTTGGGCACCTTTAAATTTAAATTTAATATATGGGTTTTTTGACAAAAATTGACTGGTTGACACTTCATACACAACTTTGTCATTTACTGTGGCTGTCATATAAGTGATAAAGTTCACTTCTTTTTTAGCACTTTTTGCTTCTCTGTACGTTAACATAGGGTGATTTGCCAAAGCTTTAACTGTGATAATATCTTTTTTTAATTTTGCTTTTATTCTTGTTTTCTTAGCCATTATAATTCCTTTTTAATCTGTATTATTTGATGCATTTGTATAAATCATTGCGGCAATCAACCACCACAACCACCAATAGTAACTTTTACAGTTTTTGAAGCTGCATATAGTTTTCCATCTGATTCAACAACTGCGTAAACATTTCCAGTTTTTTGCATCTTGATTCTGATAGAATAATCAATAATTCCATTTTCAGGAACTGTAAATACTGCAACAGTACTCTCAGGATTTGCATCTTGAAAAATCGCCACTTTAGAACCAGCTAATTTCGAACTAACTGTTAAAGGAATAACTGCACCATTTTCAGCGATATCTGGGGCTTTAAGTTTTACTTTGCCATTCACTGTAGTTGAGCTACCAAATACCTCTTGCATACCCTCTTCAACTTTACTCGCTGTCCAAGCTTTTGGCATGGTATCTCTAAAATTTATTGCACTTAATGTTGAAGGTGCCATTGAGATTGCAACAACTCCAAGTCCCAAACTAAAAAAATTTCTTCTATTCATCTTGTTTCCTTTATTTAATTGTTTTTAGAAAAGCAACCAGTGCTTTGATTTCACCATCACTCAACCATCCATTTTTACCAAAGGCTGGCATAACTGAAATGGGATTACTTGTATATGGGTCATAGATTTTGTCATAAATTGCTTGATCTGGCCAAGCAGAAAGGTATTGTAGTTTAGGGCCCATACTCCCAGGTCCATCTATATCTTTATCATTGATCGCGTGACAGGCCAAACAATTTCCAGCACCTTTGGTCATAAAAATCTGTTCACCTTCTCGTACCAACTCTGCCTCTGTTGCAAAACTACTGCTTGCCATCAACCCAATAATAGTCGTCACTATTAAAAAACTTTTTGCTAACTTCATTCTCTCTCCTTTTGTTTAATTTCGTATGTTTTATTATTTACTTTTTAGAACCATATAATCAATAACTTCTTTCATTTGTATTTCACTTAAATCCATATTTCCTCCTTTAGGTGGCATAGAATTAATTCCATTAATACCATTTAAATAAACCACATCAATACCTTTTGATGTAATATCTCTCCATACTTCTTTATCTCCTAATACAGGAGCACCAAGTGCCTCATTTGCGTGACAAGCCATACAACTTTCCTCATAAATCTTTTCTCCTGGGGCTATAGTATTTTTAGATTCCTTAATTAGAAGTTCTTTTGATGTGGAAATAGCAGGATCAAACCCTGTAATTTCAGCAGCAATATGCACAGGTTTTGGTGCATTACAATCACTCATACATCTGTTTCCTTGAGCCAAAGGAGGACGTACTTCTTTTAAATCAGACCTTGAAGGATCAACGGGATAAAAACCATCTTCATTTGGCATTTTAATTTTTAGAAACTTTTCTTTATTTAAAACATATTCATCATCAAGTTCAACCCCATCAATAGTGATATCATTGATAGATAACAAATAAGCTACTAAAGCATAGGTCTCATCATTTGATAAACTTTTTGGATTGGCAAAAGGCATTGCTGATTGAATATACCAATATAAAGTGCTGGCATAAGGCCAATAACTTCCTATTGTTCTAAAAGGAGGTTCATCCCCTTCTTTTAAGAGTTGGTTTTTTAAACTCCCTTGTCCACCACTTAGTGTTGGATACCCATTTCCACCTGTTCCAAAATCTCCATGACACATGGCACACTGTGCAGAGTAAAGTTCATCACCCGCTTCAACAGAGCCCTGACCAACAGGCAAACCAGTACCATCAGGCATCACATCAAGGTTCCAAGCTTTTACTTCGTTTGATGTTGGTGTTCTTCCATACTTGTTAAAACCTTTTGTACTTTGAGTATTGAGTAAATAAGAGGTGTATTTTCCATCTTTATGGGGATAAATAACTGCTCCATCAACATTTCTTTTTGAATTTAGTATTTTTTCTGATGCACTATTTGCCTCAAGAAATAGTGTAGACATTAATAAGGCAGAAACCACCCCACAGGCTATCAATACTTTTTTAACTTCTAACGTGAACATTATTAACCTCTCCATTTGATTTTACTTCCCAACCAACAATTGGGTTTCTGTGATAAATACCTTCAACACCAACATTTTCAATTAACTTATCAATTGAAGGTTGAATATGTCCACTATCATCTATTGCTCTGCTTAACAGTACTTTTGTTTTCCCATCCCACTTAACAATATAGGAGAATCTTGTCCATGCTTTTGGAAGTACTAGACCTTTTAAAGAAGCTTCAACCCAGTTATTTCCACCATCAAGTGAAATATCAACTGTTTTAATAGTCCCTCTTCCACTCCACGCAAGTCCAGAAATCTCAATTTTATCACCCACGCTTAAATCAGTCCAAGGAACTTCAGGACAGGGAGAAGTAATGATTGAGTTTACTTCCATTGGCCAAAAGTAGTTGATACCTTTTCCATTGGCTTGTAACATAGTATATTTTGAAGTTTCTTCTTTGGTATGCCAAGGTTTATCAGAAAATTCCAATCTTTTTAGCCATTTAACATTTAAGTTTCCTTCCCAACCAGGAAGTAATAATCTAACAGGATACCCTTGTTCAGGTCGAAGAGGCTCACCATTTTGTCCCCAAACCAACATAGCATCATCTAAAACTTTTTCAATAGGAATGGTTCTAGCCATCTCAGAGTTATCACTACCTTCTGCTAACATCCATTTTGCATCAGGACTTAATCCCAAATCATCAAGCACAGTTTTAAGTCTAACTCCTGTCCACTCAGCACAGGACGTCATACCTTTAACAAATTGAAGATTGTTAAACTGTGGACCTCGCCATCCAGTTGAGCCATTTGCAGGACACTCTATAAAATAAATTCTACTTATACTTGGATATCTTTTTAACTGTTTCAGTGTTAATACCAAAGGTTTTTCAAGTAAACCATGAAGCATCAATCTAAATTTTTCCGGATCAACTTGAGCTGTTCCTCCATGACTTCTATTAAAAAAAAGTCCATTTGGAGTTATGATTCCTTCTTGTAAATGATGTGGTGTCATGGATACAGTTGCATATCTGTCCCCTGAAGACAATAGGTCATGTACACGTCTTACATTATTGTGTTCATAAGGAGAGGGGATTCCATAAGCATATTTATCTACCAAATCTCCCAGCTTCGTACCCCAAGGAGCTTTTTGTGTGATTTCTATTTCATCAGCTTTGAGTGTATTAATAGGAACAATACTAGATGCAGCAATTGCACTCATAGAATAAACAGCAGATTTTTTAAAAAAGTCTCTTCTTGAATTTGGTTTATTTATCATTGTTAACCTTAGTCTTTGTCTTTTTTTATAAAATATTTGTATAAATTGTGATTGAGTTTTTTTAAATATATTAAATAAAAAAGCTACTTTTAAAATATAGGGAATTATAAGTTAAGGTAATATTAATGTGGTATTGAATTTACTTAACATAATAATAAGCTCAGCTTATAGTTTATAAATTCTCGTGACTTACAGAGTTTTTTATAAGTTATTCTTATAAGTATTATTCACTTTACTAATTTTCAAGGATTAAAATTAAATTAATATTATTTTAAAATACTAATATTATATACAAAGCAAAAGGTAAATATTATTTTACCGTTCAGGATCACTGTTAATTGTAAGTTAAAGGAAACAAAAAGTTTATTTAGAGCAAGAAATATCAAGTATTAAAAGTAATCTCACATTTTTATATCCAAGAAAATAAAGCGATATATAACACCTTTTACAGTATCATCCTTTTCATAATATACACAGAGTTAATTCTCAAGGGACGCAATAATCAATGGCACTAATAGACTTACAAAATATTTCTAAACAATACGACACAAAAGTAATTTTAAAAGACGCGAACTTCAGTCTAAATACAGGACAAAGAGTTGCTGTTATCGGACAAAACGGTCAAGGAAAATCAACCTTGATGAAAATAATCATGAATCAAGTGGACGTTGATGCTGGAATCAAATCAATTGATAAAGCAATCAAAATTGAAATGCTTGATCAACAACCAAAGTTTGCTGAAAAGATTACTGTTAAAGTTGCCATTGAGGAACAGTTGACAGAACTTAAAGATGCAAAAACCCAATATGATAAGATCACCCTTCAAGTAATAGAAGACTATGAAAACGAAGCACTTTTAAGTCAACAAGCACAGCTAGCTACTTTTCTTGACTTTCACAATGCTTGGGACTTAGACAATATGGTTGAACGGGTACTACGAGAGTTCCATTTAAAGGAATACGAAAATAAACCTGTTGCACTCTTAAGTGGAGGTGAGCAAAGACGAGTTAGTTTGGCTGGACTTTTACTTAAAAAACCAGATGTACTTTTACTAGATGAGCCTACCAATCACCTTGACGTTTATATGGTTGAGTTTTTAGAACAGTTATTATTAAAAGAAAACTTCACCCTACTTTTCATCTCACATGATAGATATTTTATTGATAATATTGCTACTTCTGTTATCGAAATTGATGGAGGAAACCTTAGAAAATTCCATGGTGGATATAGTGATTACCTAACTCAAAAAGAAGAATTATTAGGTAATATGCAAAAAGACCATGACAATTTGCTGCGTTTGGTGAAAAGAGAAGCCCATTGGATGCAACGTGGAGTAACTGCGCGAAGAAAAAGAAATCAAAGAAGAAAATCTGAATACTTCGATCTCAAAAAACAAGCCCAGTCAAATCCAGCTCAAATCAATAAAATGAAAGTTGAACTCCAACGTGAGCAAAAATCTTTCAATAAAACAGATGGTGCTATCATCAATAAAAAAAAGATGTTATTTGAACTTGTAGAAGTTGAAAAATCTTTAGGAGATAAACTTCTTATTAAAAACTTCACAACACGAATCATTCAAAAAGATACTATTGCTATTGTTGGGCCAAACGGAAGTGGTAAGTCTACATTACTTAAAGTATTTATGGAAAAACTCTCCGTTGATAAAGGTGTCTTTAAAAAAGGTGAGTTTAAAGTTGGGTATTTTGACCAACAAAGAGAAATGCTTGATGATTCTCAAAGTATTATGCATACCTTTTGTCCCAATGGTGGAGATCGAGTAGTACTTAATGATGGTACAAACATGCATGTATACGGCTATTTGAAAAACTTTTTATTTCCA
>Ga0209826_1001436_pt1 | contig 16617 bp, 14 predicted proteins | sample GOMGulsemesocosm_5_FD_184637 | JGI IMG/M metagenome (GOLD analysis project Ga0209826, IMG submission 184637) | Methane-oxidizing microbial communities from mesocosms in the Gulf of Mexico - GOM15C Gulf of Mexico (SPAdes) (version 2) | ecosystem: Environmental > Aquatic > Marine > Cold seeps... | reverse complement strand
AATATTCACAATAATTTAGCTTGATGTAGTTTATCATTCATTAGTGCTAAAGTAGGTACAAATTCATTATTACCAAAGAAAACTATTATGCTTGATCTACTTCCTGATTTATTCGACCAATACGAACAACAGCTACAACTAGCTGAGCCTCTTTTTAATGACTACGGTGGCAAGTCTATATTTAGCGGTAAAATAGTCACGGTTAGCTGCTTTAACGATAACTCAAAAGTAAAAGAGTTAGTGGCAACAAACGGCACAGGTAAAGTTATGGTAGTTGATGGAAAAGCAAGTTTAATCAGAGCTTTATTGGGAGATATGTTAGCTGAACAAGCCGTAAAAAATGGTTGGCAAGGGTTTGTAATTAATGGTTGTATACGCGATGCAGGTACAATTGCCACGTTGCCATTAGGCGTAAAAGCCCTCGGTTGTAATCCAATAAAAACTGAAAAACTGGGTGTTGGTGAAATCGATGTTCCTGTTAACTTTGCGGGCATCAACTTTAAAGCAGGTCAGTATATTTATGGTGATGCTAATGGTTTAGCCATCAGTGAAGCACTTCTTAAAATCAGTTAACCTTAGTCGTTGGAATGTCTTAATAAATGAAATATTTTCCTGTTTTTATCGACGCAAAGCGACTTTCAGTCATGGTTGTTGGCGGTGGTGAAGTGGCAAGTCGTAAGATCGAGCTACTACTAAAATCTACCACGCATATAACAATAATGAGCCGCGATGTTTGTACTAGCGTTGAGCGCTTAATCAATTTACATCAATTAACTTGGCTACAGCATAATTACCAAAAAGATCATCTTAAAAATATTAATTTAATTATTGCCGCAACTGATGATATGTTAGTCAATAAGGCTATATACCAAGAAGCGGCTCCATTAAATATATTAATTAATGTTGTTGACCAACCTGAACTATGTACCTATATCACCCCAGCGATTATCGACAGAAGCCCTATGATTATCGCTTTATCAAGCTCAGGAAGCTCACCAATATTAATTAGAATGTTACGTGAGCAAATTGAAAAAACATTGCCTCAAGCTTATGGAAAACTAGCCAGTTTTTCATATAAATTTCGCGATCATGTTAAAGCGCGTGTTAAAGGTTTACGCAACAGACGTAATTTTTGGGAGAACACGCTTAGAGGTCCTATCGGCCAAGCGGTGCTTGATGGTAAGCAAGAACATGCTGAGCAGCAATTAATCGCCAGTATCAAACAGGAAATAGCTCCCCCTTCTGGTGAAATTATTTTTATTCACAGTAAAGATGGCAACCCCGACAACCTCACCTTAAACGCCCATCGTGCTATGCAATTTGCAGATGCCGTTTTTTATGATAATGATGTTAATATTGAGCTAATTGAGTATATACGCCGCGATGCTGAAAAATATCCACAACAAATTACCTCAACAATATTAATCAATTATCAACATGCGATTGAATTAGCCAAGCAAGGACAAAAAGTCATTTATTTATTAGCCGGTAATGAACTCCTACCTGAAAATAAAGCATTAACAAATAGCGATATCGCAATCCATGCTTATGTTTGTGGTGATAAGCGTTGCGCAATCTAACGTTATCACTTCATACCGTAGGTGGCTTATTTTTAAGCATAATAAAGTCAGACTAATTATATAATCAGTCTGACTTTTTTGACGGTGTATAAATTAACGCCGTGCGCGATTGTTAAATTAAAGAAAATATAAACCGAGTTAATTATACCAATAGCAATAAATATGTGATCATTCTAAATGGACTAAATATTCCAATAACATCGTTGCTTTCAATCCCAATAGCCAGCTATTGCTCAATCAAGCGCCTTGTTCTTGAAAATTTATCCTCATTGATATTTGATCACTAACTTACTAGTATTGGTATTACGTTTTACAAAGACATAACAAAATCTACTAGTGATTGACGCTCATCTTTTGTTAAAGCTTTAAAGTCGGTTGTGCTTTTATCTGCTTCACCACCATGCCATAAAATAGCTTCTTCAATGGTTTTAGCTCTACCATCATGCAAGAACCCTGCACCTGGATTAACAGTTTTAGTTAAACCTATACCCCATAAAGGTCTAGTTTTCCACTCAACACCTGTCGCGAGAAAATCACGGCGATTATCGGCTAAACCTTCACCTAAATCATGTAATAACATATCAGTAAAAGGATAAATATGTTGACCTTTTAAGGCTTCAGGAGCAGGTAAGCCACCAAGTAATTGTTCTCCTGTTGCGGTAGTAAAGTCAGGTTGATGACAACCAGTACAATTAATCTGCTCAAATAACACTGCGCCTGCAATAACAGATTCATCATTGACTTTACGTCGTGCGGGTACTGCTAGCGTTTCAGCATAGAAAACCACTTCATCTGAAAAGACTTGATCAGCTTCGGGTTCACCATTTTCAGAGCCAGTATCAAAAAAGTTTGTACGTGCTAAATAGCTTTCATGTAAAGCAGTACCTGCAATACTTTCATCGGGAAATAACGGATTAGTCACTCCCATATCACCACGTAAAGCACCTAGTGATTGTACACGTACACTAGGTGTATTAGCTTTCCAACCAAAGCGTCCTAATGATACTGGTATAGGGTTGTTGTTTTTTTCTTTTACTATATCAAAAACCCAATTTGGACGACCAGAAATACCGTCATCATTAGCATCATTTTCATCGGCAAGCGCCAGAATGTCGGCTTCACTAATTAGCTCTAGTAAACCTAAACCAAAAACAGGCATACCATTTCTTGGGCTATAACGAACATTGGCTTGTAAAAGAGCACTATCTAAACGATTTTCAGCGCTAACGTCATAAGGGCGTTCAATAGTAAATATTGGCTTTTTAAGCTCTACTGAACTGCCATCATCATAAGTAACAGTTGAATATTGATAAGAAAGGTAAACGTTAGCTTGACCAACAAAAGGAAGGTTATCTGATTCAGGTCGCGCTTTTAAAACACCGCGATGAAATAATTGCGTACCAAAACCGTTAACAGCTAAATTTTCACAGTAGTCGTTATCTACAGATGGATCTACACAATCACCATCATCAACACTCATACGCAGAAACAGACCCGCGGATGAGTCTAATAATACTCTGTCTTTACCTTTAGGCACTACAATGGTAGAAGGACGACCGTCACGCTGATGACAAGAGTTACAATCAGCGTTATTAAATACTGGACCAATACCATCTAACTCTGGGTGTTCACTATTCGGTGCGGTGGTAAATGCTGTTTCAAAATTTGCATCGCCTGCTAAATGTTGATCTAATTCTTCACTGGTTAAGGTAGGCATAGGGGTGGAAAAACCATGACCAGAATTACTCGCATTAACTGCTGTAGCTTCATCACCTAGTTTTTCAACATAAGTGTAATCAGGGTATTCTATTTTATCTTCTTTATCTGAACTGCTGGAGTTACAACCGCTGAGTACCGTTGCGGATAAAGAAATGGCTAAACTTAAGTATAATTTCTTTTGGGTAAAAATATTCATTGCTACTCTCTCTTTCTTTTTTTTCTTTCTTTCTGTCTTTTGGGAAATATTTAGATCTACATTTATGACTTAAAAAGGATGAAAAAGTATATCCATATACAGGTTTCATCCTTTAATTAATAATAAATTGTTTTTTTACTTTTATTTAATGACTATTGTTAACTTTCCCAATCATTAAGTAAGGTTAATACGTCATTTTCTAAAGACGCTTGTAACGTTGCTAAGGCATCAATAGCTGCTTGAATTCTTACACGACCTTCAGTATCACTAATAGCTTGTCTAAAGGGTAAGTTATCATCACCCGCGATAGCGATAATAGCCGCAATTGAGGTGGTAATTTCATCCTCAACTCGTGTAGCCAACTCAGCATCGGCAGCGGTAACAAAATCTATAATTCCTTGTTTGTCAGCAGAGCCTTCAAACTCACCACGATAAACATTTAGTACACCGATAATATTATCAGTGAAGTCTGTTAATGAATTCCAGCTATATTGAGATTCAACTTTTGATGTATCAACGCTATTTATGTCAACACCAAAAGGTTCAGCAATTTTGCCATTACCCACTTCATCAACAATGCCAATCATGCCATTTATTAGTTCTTCAACAACACCTAATTTTGAGGCGTAAAATTCATTATCAGCTGTTAATAATTCATTTTTATAAAGCTCTCCGCCATCAAAGCTGACTACCCAAGCATCATAAAGATCTTGTGTATAGCCTTTAAACAAATCAGCAGTCACGGCAAGATATTCACGTTCACGTTCAGTCATTTCAGTGATAGATTTTTCATTATCGGCAACACCGTCACCAAATAACAAAAATTCCATCGTATGAAACCCTTGAATATCATCATTTGACGCAAGCGCTTCTGTAGTAAATGCTGTACTACCATTTAATAGTGTTTGTAAGTCACTAGTATTTAAAGGCCAACTATCTAAATGTGGGTCAATACCTAACGCATCAACAGGGCCAAATATATGAGACTCTCCTTGCTCCCATGGTTTACGTGCTGCTTTCCACGCATTTTGTGCTGCAAGTAAGTTTTCATCCGTAGGAGTATTTACAAGTGTTTGTGCCGCTAAAGAGAAAGATTCAGCTTTGGTATTTAGCGTTTTGTAACCTTCAACAATAACATCGTTAGTTAAGTTGGTAATTAATTCTGTCGCATCAAACTCAAAGCCGCTAGAGCTTCCTGAGTCATCCTTATCATCGCTAGATGAGCTGCCACAGCCCCCTAAACAAAAAGCTGAAACAGTAAGAGCAAGTAAAGTTTTTTTCATTAACATTGTCGTATTCCTTGTGTATAAATATAGGGTTTATTCGTATGAGCTTTTTAAAGTTTAAAGATAAAAAACGAAGTCATTAGATAGAAAAATAATATCCCATTGATAAACTAAATGAGTGAGTATCATCTAAGTTGTCTTGTGCGTAATTTTGTTGAGATATTTGCCCTTTAAAGACTAAATTTTTAGTGGGTAAATAATTGACACCTAGAGATATTTCCTGTGTATCAAAACGAGAAGATGGCGTGCCTATTTCTAGTTTTTTAAGTGGATTGGCAAATTCATAGGCGGTAAATAAGTATAATGGTGTGGTTAAATTAAATAAGTGTTTGGTGTCGTAAGCTACTTCAACAAATGCTGATTCAGCTTCACTACCTAGTTGAGCAAAAACGCCTGGTTTAAGCCCCGCAGTAGTTTTGTTTGCTTTAGTGATAGCTGCACTATCATCTAATTTACCAAAAAGGTACTGCCCTCTTGCTAACCAATTATCATGTTCCCAAACGCCATGCAAACCAATAAGTGTTAAGTTACCGTCACCTGAAATTTTATTAGTTTTATGGCGATTACCCGAAGTATTACCATTGTATAAACTAATACCAACACTAGATCCTGATTTTACGTTGCCGTAATCTAGACGAAAAGTGAAAGCAAGATCATCGCTATTAACTTGTTCAAAACGAGTTTGATGACCGGTAGCTACCCAATGGTGAGTTCTAAAGTATTCTGAATTTAAACCCGTAGTTATTAAGGTTTGTGCGGTGAAATTATTCCATGATGCTGAAACATTAACCCCTGTTTCATGCCATACTTGTGGTATTAATGTCGCCTCACTCCAGTGGCGTTCTGTGGTGAAGTATTGCGTTGGTTTATGTAAGTCAGTGCCTATGCCAACAGGTACGCTAATATGCCCTAGTTTAATAGCGACATTGTCATTATATTGATATTTCAGCTCTAGCTTTTCAACAACAACTTCGCCACCTGCTTCTATTTCGCTTTCAAATTCACCAAACTCATCAAAGCCATCATATTCAAGCGTAACGCCTGTACCACCGTGCTCATATTCAATTTCTAATTCTATTTGCCAGTTGTTATCAAAGTCATAAGCTAATTCAATTACCACTCGCTCTAAATCAGTTTTAGCACGTTGATCAGGATCTGTATCTTGAGTGTTTTGAAAAATAGCTTCGCTTTTATAAAGCACGCTACCATAAGACTTTATTTGCCAGTTTTTATCACTAACATTGGTTTTATTGTGATTGTTGAGATCATTTTTCTCTGACATCTCATTAAATCTAGGAGTATTTTTGAGCTCAGCTAGTTGTTTTTCAATCAGCTGCAACTGTTGTTGCTGTTTTAAAATTGCAGCCTCTAACTCTACCTCACTTGCAGCAACACTATAATTATTAACAGAAAGCAAGCTATAAGCTGCCATAGACATCAGGACTTTTTTCATCGACTTAACCAAATACAAATAAGAATTAATTCATATTAATTAACTCTTGTTGCAATTGCAAGTGATAACTATTATCATTTTTATTCACTTTGATTGCGTAAAAAAGTGATGGGCTTTGCTGTAGGAGGTAGTTTATTCGCACTTGTTGCTTTAAAAAGAGAAGAGTAAATTAAGGAGAAGAGTAAATTTTCTTTAGAACAATTAATTAAGTAGTCTCTAATTAATCTCTAATTAAGTAACCACTGCGCTATGATAGCTGGCTTGATTAAACCGCTTTTACCGTGAAAGTTTCCATTACTTTCCACAAAGTAACTTCGAGGTAGTTCACCATACCAATTTGAGTCAATAATATATCGACTTTGTTCACTTTTACCATCGAGAAAATGAAAATTACTCACATGACTCAATCCAAATTTTTCTATAATTTCAATACGTTCTTGAGTTGTTTCATTATTTGCATCGGTATTAATAATCACTACGGCTAAGTTATCTTGTTGATGTTGCAGCTGTTGAATTACGGCTAACTCTTTAAAACACGCTGGGCAATCAACTGACCACAATAACATTAACCACTGTTTACCTTTGTTTTGTTTTTTCATTAAAGAAAATTGCTCTTGGTCAAATGCTATTGAGCTAGCATAGGTTTGACCTGTATAACAATAACAACAAAAACTAATTAAGAAAATAGAACTCAAATAACTCAATTTTTTCATAGCGCTTTTATCCAGTGTCCTTGTTTAGGACGGTGCCATGAAACATAACTAACATCATCTTTTTTGATGATGAAAGGACGATCTGAGCCACTCGAAGCCGTTGCTAGTAATTTTGCTTTGCTAAATGATTTTCCATTATCAATAGATCGTTGATGCCATAGCTGATGTGTTGTACCCGTAAATTGCGTCCAAACAATATCAATATTATTGCCATTAGTATTCATGTGAGGGTGTGATGCTTGCGCTGATTGCATACCTACTGAGATGGGTTTAGTTAACGATTTTCCTTGATCATCACTTGAGGCATAGAAAATCCCTTTTCCTAAATCACCTTGATTAAACCACACTAGGTGATAACGGTTGTTGTTATTAATGCTGATTGCACCCCCTTGATGAGGGCAGCCATTAATTTTCCAATGATCATAGCTTATTTGGTAAGGTGTTTTTTGTTCAGGCTCATGTTGTGCAGACTTATTTTGTGCAACCGTCTTTTGTGCAACCGTCAATAACGCAAACTCACGAATATTGTCACCATAAATATGTCGCCATAATATCGCTAGATCACCGTTATTATTATAATCCATGGCGATACGACAACAAACACACGTGTTATTGGCTAATTGTTGATTAGAAAAAACTTTATGGTTTTTTCTAAAATTAGCTTTAGCGAGATACAGTGATGAGCCATTAGTTGGCTTTCCTTGTAAGTTAAGTTGGTAGGCATGGCGAGAATCAAGCCAAACAAGGCTAATATCGCCTTCATCAGTCACTAACATTTCGTTAAAACTATGACCTGTTAACAAGTTGTCATTATTAACCGTTATGGGTGTAGAAAAAGTTTTGCCATTATTATTAGAATAAGCAAAACGAATATCAGCAGTATATTTTTTTTCTTTAGGACTCGCCCATGACAAGTAAACACCTTGATACTTGTCAAAAGCTATTTTAGGTCGGTTTTCATTACGAGCTGATATTTTTTCTTTATCAATAGCAATACGGTTAGTTGCTGAGAATGTTAAGCCGTTATCAATTGAAACCTGAAAGTACATACTGGAATTTATTGCCCATAAACGCCATAAATCACCATTAGGAGCGAACACTGAAGTTACCGTTTTAGCACAAGTAATTTTTGTTTCGTCACAAACTGCTTGCTGCTCTGTTTTTGCTTGCATGGCTTGATGACTATGCTCTGCAGCTTTCACTACATTAGCCGCAGTAAAAATCAGCAAAGTGCAGACTATAATTTGTAACGTTGAACGACTTAACATTGACATTGACATATTCCTTCCTTCTACCACTGATAATTTAAACCGACATAAGCCGTTCTAGGTGTACCCGGAGAGTAAGTGGTTTTACCATAACGAAAAGAAGCTTCTTGGGCGTACTCGTTGTCGGTAATATTTAAAATACGTGCATTAATAGATAAGTTTGTCGACACTTGATAAAGTGCTTTCAAGTTAGCAATGGTATAACCCTCTTCAATACGGTCATTGCCCTCTGCATCTTGGCTGTTAGCATCATCTAGCCAGTACTCTCCAATTGACTGTACCTCTAACATGCCTGTAAAACCTTGCAAGTATGAAGGCATGTAACGCACACGTACGTTAGCAATATAGTCAGGTGCAGCAGCCATGTCATTACCTGCATACTTTTCATGTTCATCAAACTCATGTTTAGATTGACTATAGGCAGTGCTGATATTTAACTGCTCATTAATTTTCCATAAAATTGATGCCTCAATACCTTGATGAGTAACACGAGACGCATTGGTAAGATAGCGTTGACCTAAGTCGTTATAGTCGTGAACAATGCCATCATCCACATCCATATAATAAAGTGCGGTATCAAAGGTCACAACTTTCCAATTCGCTTTATAACCTATTTCATAAGTGTCTGATGTTTCTGGGTCAACCGCTTTAGCTTCACCATTATCTTTAGTGGTTAAATGATATAAACTACTTGCCGTGGGTAGGCGAAAACTATTTGCATAACGTAAGTAAACACTACTATCTTCGCTTAAATGATAATTTAAACTTGCTTTCGGGCTTAGGTGATTAAAGTCATCGTCTCTATCTGCTATGCTTATTTTTCCATGACCAATATCACCATAAGTCGTTAAGTGATTATCAAATTCATATTTTGCATAGTCGTAACGAGCGCCTAAGGTTAGATCTAGTTTATCTGTTAAACGGTGTTTATGTTGAATATAAGGTGAAAGGCCTAAGTATTTTGTGGTGTCATCATAATATTTTTCTCCTTCAACAAACGTATCAGCATTCCAGCCCGAAGTAGTAAAATCAAGTGGTTGATAAGACAGCTGATCACCAGAGGTTAACTCTATATCCATACCGATAGTGGTTTCACTGTCGCTACTGTGTTCAAAGTTAGCTAGCGCTAACAAACCCAAAGTTTGCACTTCAGATTCAACGGCTGGCATGTTTTCGTTCCAAGTTGCCGTGTAATCATTAGTACGAAAACGGTAGTAAGGAATAAGCGAATAGAAGTTATTGCCATCACTTTTATCCCATTGTGTTGAAAGGCGTATATATTTGGTTTTGCGCAATGGGTCACTCGCTAAAACCGTATCAGACAAACCTGAATTTGTTTTGTCATTTGAGTAAGCGGGTTCTTCTAAGCTTGCAGCCATCTCTTGTTCAAGATCTGAAGCAACAAGTGAGGTGATTAAACGTTCATTATTACCTAGATCTAATTCATGACGAAAAGTAACCTCTGCCCGTTCCGATCCCGTATGATCACGCCAGCCATCGGCCTTTAAGTATGATCCTGAAATTCTCAAACCTTGGTTGTCTGATATTTTATTACTATGGCTTGCTTGTATTTTAGTGTATGCGTCTTCTCCTAGTTGCAGATCAACATTTGTTTCAGGCTGTTCGGCTACATCAGCCGATAAAATATTTACCGTTGCGGCTACCGCGCCTGAGCCATATAGAGCTGTACCTGCACCTTTTAATACTTCCATGCGAGCAACATTAGAGTTAAAGCTAGACCACCAAAGTGCATTATGATTAAAAAAAGCAGCTGATTGTAGTGGAATATTATCTTGTAAATATAAATAATAACCACTGGTATTCATTGGCATTCTGATTGCAGCTTTATGACCTTGCCCGCCAGAAAGCTGATCAATTAATACACCTGAAATACTGTTAAGTGACTCGGCTACATGCTGACCATTATCAAGAGCAAGCTCTTCTTTACCAACACCTTTTACTGACATGGCCAGATCGGTATCTAAAGATTCTTGACGTGTTGCCGTGACGGTAATTCGTTCAAAGCTTTCAGCCTTAGCATCTATAACGGGTGGTTGTGCAAAAGCATAGCCGCAATATTGACTGGTAAGAAGGGACAACAAAGATATTTTTATTTTTTTATTCATAGCATTATGAGGTTTTTAATTATTTTAATTGACACTATGGTAGAGTATTTTTGACATTTTACACTGTGACATAATGTCGCAAAGTGTAAGTAATTCAGTCTCAAATTAAACCATGATAACGATTTATACCAATGGCTGATAAATTAGTGATCAAATACTAAGTGACTAATACGTTGAGCGTGGCACAATGGTCTGAGCGCATTTTAATAGGAAATTTGATGAAAGCCTTTTTTTTCTTAGTATTTATTTTACTAAGCAGTTTTATAAGTAATGATAGTTATGCTGCGGAACAAGCCGAGCAATTATTTAATCAATTAAAGCCATCTCTTTATCAAATTAAGTTAATAGATAAAGCTAGCGGTGAAAAGTCATTTATCGGCTCTGGCTTTCAAATAAATAAAAATGGCATTATTGCTACGAACTATCATGTAATTTCAAGTTATGCCCTGCATCCTAAAAAGTATCGAATTGAATACTTAGATCATCAAGGAAACAAGGGAGAGCTAACACTACAAAGTGTTGATGTTATAAACGATCTTGCTTTAGTTAAACGAGCTGTTAAGCGAGAGATACCATTTTTAAAACTATCACAAACAACACCATACAAAGGTGATAAATTATTTTCACTTGGTAACCCTCACGATTTAGGGATGATTGTAGTACCCGGTACCTACAACGGTTTGAAAAAAGAATCATTTAACGAGCGTATCCATTTTACTGGCTCTATCAATGCAGGCATGAGCGGTGGTCCAGTTGTGAATAAACAAGCAGAAGTTGTTGGGGTTAATGTTGCAACGTCAGGAAATTCTATTGGTTTTTTAGTTCCACACAATAAATTAGTTGCTTTATACCAAAATTTTCAACAAGCCCCCCCTGAATCTATTGAAAAGCAAATGGCACAGCAATTAATGGCTAATCAAGAAAAGTTAATGGCGGCAATCTTCAATAGTTCATGGCAAGTAAAACAATTAGGTGCCCAAGGAAGCATTCCTATTATTGATGTCCCTTTTATTCGCTGTTGGGGTGATTCAAATACTGATAAGACAGATGCTCTAATTTTAACTGCTATTGCCAACTGTTCGTTAGATGAAAATATTTATATTTCTTCCCGGTTTTTTACGGGTTCATTAGACATTGAATTTCGTACCATGCAAGCCAAAAATATTAGCGCAAATAAGTTTTACCATTTATATCAGCAACAAATCTCTCAAGCTGGGGCGGGTAATATAGCGGGTAAAGATAATGTGACTGAATATCAATGTCATCATGATTTAGTGATGCCTGATAACCAAGCCATTAATAATAAAAGTATTCTTTGTACTCGTGCCTATAAAAAATTTCCTGACTTATTCGATGTTCTTTACTTGAGTGCTTCGATTGATAAAGATAAGCAAGCATTGGTAAGTCACTTCACTATAGCAGGGATCAATCAAGCTAATGCTTTAGCCTTTACCCGTAGATTCATGGAGGCAGTATCATGGAAATAAACAAAACGGAAATAAACAAGACGGAAATAGAAGATATGGCTTCCGCAACTGAAAAACCGTTAACAAAAGAAATTATTATTGAGGAAGTCAGTCGCAATTATAAGCTACTGCATCGCTATAAATTATCTCAACAACAAATTCATATTGGTCGGGATTATCAGAATGATATTATCTTATCTGATCCTCATATTTGTCCGAGTCATGCCAGCATAGAGTTTAGAGCGGGTCATTGGCAACTAATAGATCATCAAACAGTCAATGGCTCTTTTGTTGAAAACCCAACACAGAAAAAGCATGATGCCCATCAGCATATTGTTAAAGACGGTGACATTATTAGTTTAGGAAAAAGCCAATTACGCATTTTTTTTAATGATCATAAGGTTCTTCCAACACTTGCTTTTAGCCCCTTTGAAAGTTTTGTTGACTTGATGCGAAATCCTATAACATTATTTTTAAGTATCGCTCTATTTGTATTTATCACAGGAAATGTTTTTTACCTCAATCAACCTATAGAGGTTAATTTCAGTCAGTTATTCGTGCCTACTATTAGTATGGCATTAGGGTTTGCTTTATGGCCTGCAAGTGTGGCATTGATTTCTTATCTGAATAAGTACGACTCTAGAATAATGGCTCAGCTAGGGGTTAGTTTTGTATTCTTTAACCTTATGTGGCTCAGTAGTGTATTAGAAAGTATTGTTTCGTTTAACAGTGCCAGCAATGCTATTTTGCCTCTGTTAGTGATGTTACCCTCCGTGGCACTAGCCTTTTGCTTATTTTGGTTAAATGGTTATATTGGCTTTCAGATGACAGCTACACGTCGGGCCATTGTGGCAGCCGCTATTACCACACTGTTATTTGGCGGTAGCTATTTAGTAAACTACAGCAAGAAACCAGAGTTCAACCCCAGACCTCAGTATAACGCCACTATTATGATGCCAAGCTTGTTACTTACATCAAGCAATAGTGTTGATAACTTTATTAAAGATAGCGAAAAACTATTTGAGCAAACGAAGAAGGAAGTTTTAAAATAAATAGATTTGGTGCATTTGTAGGTGGGATTTGACTCGCGTTTCTTTGAGACCAAAGTGCGAACAAGTTACCGCCTACGTGTTTGTAGGCGGATTTTACTAGCGCTGATTACGGACGTGGAATAAAACCAACGGCATCATAAACATTAGTCAGTACTTTACTTGCACGAGCAGACGCTTTTTCAGCACCACTTTTCATAACTTGTTCAAGAAAAGCATGATCTTCACGATACTGATGATATTTAGTTTGAATTGGCTCCAGCATGGCTACAACAGCGTCAGCGACATCACCCTTTAAATGTCCATACATTTTATCTTCATAGTCAGGTATTAAGCGCTCAACTGATTTTCCTGTGGCACATGAAAGTAACGATAATAAATTTGAAACACCTGGTTTTTCTTCCAAGTTGTAATAAATACGCGCTTGCTCATCTGAATCGGTTACTGCACGTTTTATTTTCTTGGCGATTTTTTTCGGTTCTTCTAATAAACCTATAAAATTTCCTGGGTTAACATCAGATTTTGACATTTTCTTAGTTGGCTCAAGTAAGCTCATTACTCGGGCGCCATGCTGTGGAATAAAGGGATCAGGTACGGTGAAAATATCACCGTATAAGTTGTTAAAGCGTGTAGCAATATCACGTGCTAATTCTAAATGTTGCTTTTGATCATCACCCACAGGTACTTTATCTGCACGATATAATAAAATATCTGCTGCCATTAATACTGGATAAGTAAATAAACCTGAGTTCATATTTGCTTCAGATTTTTGCGACTTATCTTTATATTGCGTCATGCGATTAAGTTCACCCATTTGGGTATAACAATTTAATACCCAACTCAATTGTGCATGTTCAGGTACATGAGATTGAATAAAGATAGTGCTTTGCTTTGGATCGACACCACAAGCAAGATAAAGCGCTAAACCATCTAATGTTGCTTTACGTAAATCTGCTGCTTTTGGGCGCACAGTAATAGCATGCTGATCTACCAACATATAATAACATTCGTGGTTTGCTTGCATATTGACCCATTGCTTTAATGCGCCTAAATAATTACCAATGGTCAATTCGCCTGATGGCTGACAGCCACTTAATACAATAGGTTTACTCATAACTTTCCTTTAAACGGTATGTCTTACTTTTGAATGTATATTTATTCAACTTGTTGTTTATGCTAATTAGCTACAGTCGATAACTCTGCACGCATTTCATCAATGGCAACTTTATAATCTGTTTGTGAAAATATGGCTGAACCTGCAACAAACATATCTGCGCCCGCGGCGGCAATTTCAGCAATATTATTAGCCTTAACACCCCCGTCAACTTGCAAGCGAATGTTACGACCACTTTGTTTTATTTTTTCTTTAACTAAACGTAACTTCTCTAACGTGGTGGGAATAAATGATTGACCACCAAAACCAGGGTTTACTGACATTAATAAAATAACGTCTAATTTATCCATAACAAAATCTAAGCAGTGTAAAGGCGTTGCAGGATTAAGCACTAAACCTGCTTTACAGCCATGATCTTTGATTAACTGTAATGTGCGATCGACATGATCACTACCTTCTGGATGAAAAGTTATAATATCAGCACCTGCTTTGGAAAACTCAGGAATAAGGCTATCGACAGGCTTTACCATCAAATGAACATCAATAGGGGCAGTAATGCCATAATCACGTAATGATTGACATATCATCGGGCCAAAAGTCAAATTAGGGACAAAATGGTTATCCATAACATCAAAGTGCACAACATCAGCACCAGCAGCTAAAACTTTAGCGACATCATCGCCCAAACGTGCGAAGTCAGCGGATAAAATGGAGGGAGCTATTAAAAAAGAAGACATTATTTTTACTCTATAAAAAATATGTACGTATTATACCCAAGACAAAGAAAAATGCGAACAGTCAAGAGGCCCTAAGTACCTGACATAACAAGATAGGCGTAAGCTATTGTTAATTAAGTGTAATTTCACTACAAATACATTAAGAATAACTCAAACACTATCTTTACTCTTAATTATAAGGTATAAATTATAAGGTATTAAAAAACTTATAATAATTTAAAGGAAATAACATGATGAAAAAAACACTATTAAGTATCGCAATGACTTCAGTTTTAGCGACAACAGCTTTTATTTCAACTTCAGCGTCAGCCGTTGAAGGACTTAGCGCTAATGCAGCGGCAACCTCAAACTATTTATGGCGTGGTGTAACACAAACAGACGGTGACTCAGCCGTTTCTGGTGGTATTGATTATGCTGATGACTCTGGACTTTATGTTGGCACATGGGCTTCTTCTTTAGGTGGTGAAAGTTATGAGCTTGATTTATACGCAGGTTTTGGTGGTGATATCTCTGACAGCATTTCTTATGATGTTGGCTTTATTTATTACGCGTACCCTGATGCAGTAAATGATTCTGATTTCTCAGAAGTTTACTGTAGCGTTTCATTCGATGCCTTAACCGTAGGTTTAGCGATATTAACATCAAGCGACACTGATAATGTTGATGCTGGTGATAGTATTTATGCCAATGCCGATTATGCTTTTGATCTTGGTAATGAACTAGAGCTAGCTTTACACCTTGGCTCATACAGCGGTGATGCATTAGGCGAGGATGAGTATATCGATTACGGTGTAAGTCTTTCTAAATCAGGCTTTACTTTTGGTGCTTCAGCAACCGACTTAGATGGTAAAGATGGTGATATGAAGGTTTATGTTGCTTACTCTGTCGATATTGATTTATAAGAGGCTATCAACCAGTGCAGTAAAAAGCACTGCATAAAGTAAAAGTAATAATAAAGCGTTAACGAGTTTAAAGACTCGTTAACGCTTTTTTATTTATAAAGTGCCACATTTATAAAGAGCTAATAGTTCAGTCACTTTTTTACGTCCATTAATATTTTGACTAATGGCGCGTGATACTTCTAAAGATGTAATTTCATTTGCATGTTCGTAAATTTTTCGAGTCCAAATAGTATCGTGATTAGAAATAAGAACTGCTATTGACTTTTGGGAGGATACTTCTTCAGCCGCATTGGCTAAATCAGCCTGCTCGTCTAACCCAAAACCGTTACCCGCATAACTAGTAAAGTTTGCTGTTTTACTCAAGGGAACATAAGGTGGATCGCAATAAATAACATCATTAGCCTTAGCTCGGGTGAATGTTTCACGATAATCTTCACAAACAAAAGTCGCTTTTTGCGCTTTATCTGCAAAATAATTTAACTCTTTTTCGGGGAAATAGGGACGTTTATATTTACCAAAAGGAACATTATAACCACCAGATTGATTATAGCGACACAAGCCGTTGTAACCATACCTGTTCATATACAAAAAAATTAACGAACGAAAGTAACTATCATCACTAGCATTAAACTCTTTACGAAATTGATAATAAATTTCACTTTGATTATTTTTATCAATAAATAAGGCTTTGGCATCTTGAATAAACGCATCAGGCTTAGTTTGTAGTATTTTATAGAGGTTAATTAGATCTTGGTTAATGTCATTAAGAATATAGTTAGCATAATTAGTATTTAAGAATATAGAGCCTGCACCAACAAAAGGTTCAATTAAACAATCCCCTTCAGGTAATATAGTGGCGATAATATCACTTAGCTTATACTTTCCGCCTGCCCACTTCAAAAATGAACGATGTTTTTTACTCATACTATCGCTATACCCGTTCTATTATGATTCTATGGTTGTTTACGCAAAGATGGATTGTAGCTTGTATTAATTATTAACGATATT
>Ga0209826_1001435_pt1 | contig 16626 bp, 12 predicted proteins | sample GOMGulsemesocosm_5_FD_184637 | JGI IMG/M metagenome (GOLD analysis project Ga0209826, IMG submission 184637) | Methane-oxidizing microbial communities from mesocosms in the Gulf of Mexico - GOM15C Gulf of Mexico (SPAdes) (version 2) | ecosystem: Environmental > Aquatic > Marine > Cold seeps... | reverse complement strand
CGAGTCGGCTCGCCGGGTACTGTTAGAAAAGACTGGTTTGTAACTAAAGAACAAGCAGAATTAGCACAAATTCTGCTTGCTCAAAAGAAAATAAAAAAAGGATATAGTAATATTAATTAAGAAAACTTATCAACACTGAAACTATACTCATTAAGGTCAATTAACAAAGTATTTATTAACTTTATATAAAGTTAATAAAATATACAATTAACATTATTATAATTGAAATAATAACTTAATATTTAGTCAACTACTCAATATTTTAACTAACACTACATTTTTTGTATCAGACATTGTTATTTTTCTTGTTAATTTTACATAACATGAAATCTCAATTATTTTATCATTATAATTAGAATCTCTGATCACTTGAAATAAATCATCGTTAACAACTTTATCAGCCTTGTATTTTTTATTATTAATAATACAATCTATTATAAATGTTTTTTCTGAAGTATTAACGCATATAACAATACCTCGAAAAATTTTTTCTTTAGTCTTATCAATAATAGACTGTGATTTTATTTTATCTGTTTTTTGAAGTGTTGTTTTTTGTTCGCCAGTAACAATTTCTTGCTCTTTTTCTGTCTCTTTTGATGATATCTTATTTATTTCAAGTGCTATTTCTTCAACTTTTTTTGGCATGTAGATAATATTATCATCTTCATTATATTTTAATTCACCTGATTTATTTAAACTTTCATCTATTAAATATTTTGTATTATTATTTGTTTTATTTGTCTCATCTATTAAATTATTTATTTTTATAGCATTATTGATCGTTGAATTAAGATATTTTTTATAAGCGTCAACTTCAGATTCAGAAAACATTTCACTTTGTAAAATATCTTTATTTATATAAACTATAAACTTAGCAACAAGTTCAGTATCATCAAATCGTGTATTAAATGTAACACTATCTGATATTACAAATTCAGTGTTATGCAATGCAGTTTCAATTATCCTGAAAAAATTTTTATAAGATGTATTAAGATCTGTACTAGAACACTCAATACCAAGATTCTCATGAATTAAATTTGAACAAATGATTGTTGAAAAAAGTTCAATAGATTTATTTTTTGACATATATATAACCCTTTTTATATTTTATATTTTATATAAGTAAGGTGTCTTATTTTACATATAAAAATAAATAAATCTCAATAAAAGATTACGGTTTTGTTCATCTTTTAAGGTTTTTTAAAATTAATTTTAACAATCAAATAATCGAAGCTAAAAAAAAGTAATAATTAATAAACTCTGCTGAAATCGAAATAGAGGCTTCATTATCGTTGTGTGTTGATTCCCTATCGACTTTAATGGCAATGCCAGGTGATGTAGAATTTCCAGCCCGATTGAAGATAGTATAGTTAGCAAGTTGAATATTATCGATAGGAATATCCATTGACCTAAGCCAGTTGTTTAGCTCAGCTCTATTTTCATAATAAGTACTTTGTAAATTTAATGGAATAATAATGCAGATACTGTCAGGTTTAATATTTAAAAGAGTTAATCCATTAATAAAAAGAGCCGCATCACCTTCATCTTTACAATATATTCCCGTAGCATTAGTTTTGTACGATTCCTTCCATATATTTAATGCGGAAATAAAAACTTCATTTGTAGTAGTGCTTTGAATTTTTTTAATAAACTCATAATTCTTATACTTTCTTAGTAATTTTATGTCTCTAGCTGGTCTATCAATATTTCTTCTATTAACTTGTAGAAACAACCAACCTTCGATATTATTATCATCCTCATTTAGTTGAAAACGTGTATATCCAGAGACTAGCTCCATATCTTTTGCTTTGTTAACCCATTTATTGATCAATTCGACTGGTAAAATAAAGCGGGAAGCAATTAATTCTATTTGATCCCCCATACCCGCATATCTTAATATTTGTGCTAATTCATCAAGTGTGACATGCTTGTCTTTATTATTGATATCATTAGTGCTAGGTAGCGGTTGGTCTTTTATTGTTGTTTTTTCAATAGCGAACTGTAATTTTTCTGGTATTTTATTGCGCAATAGTTGAGGCGCAAACTTTTTTAGTTCGGCATGCCTCATTGTACTTTTGATTCGCATTAATTGATTACGAATACTATTTTCCGAGTAGCCACATAAATATCCTAATTCCGTACCTGTAACGACAACCGGTGTGGACCAAATGTATTCACCCGTAATAATATCTAAACAGTGGGTATAGTTACGTAAAGTTGTTGCAGGACTACCGTGCCCAAGCATAGCAGCTACTTGATAAAGAAAACGTCTAGTGGGTGAAGTACTCCCAAAGATTTTGTTTAGTAATTCTGATTGATTATTATTTTTTACTAGCTGTTTAGTTGGAAACTGCTCGCTAACTGGACAAGCATAAGAAATATAATAAGAAGCAAAGGTATGGCGCAAATGCCTGAGGCGTACTGAGTTATCTCCCGTTGCTATACGTAAAGCAAGTGTAATTCTATTCGTTGCATTTTGTCGTATTGCAATATTCGCTTTCCTGCCTTCAGTAAATAAAGGGCTTTTGGGTTCATTTTTTTTTGTTTTAGTTCGGTATTCCAGCCATTCATAAATTAATGCAGTTTCCTCTTCATCAAAATTAATTAGCAATGGAATTTGACGTATTGCATTGTACGTTTTTACAAGCCCAAAATTATTATTTCGCACATAAAGCTGAGGATCATCACTTATGATGACGTCGGATATTAAAAAGCGTATTGCTTCGCTCGGCCTTGGTCCACTTTTACAAAGAAGACACAATAAAAGTGTATTACGAACTCTCGTTACACGATCTTCATATTTGTCTTCATATAATAGTTTATATGTACGTTTATACTCTATGTCTGTAATGATATTTGCATCGATAGTATTCAATGCGTATCGAGGTTCTATCTCGTAAAAGTCTACATCTTCTATTAAATATGTATTGAAAAGAAAATTATGAAATAAGGATAAAGGGTAAGCTCTTGAAGCTCGGGTAGAGTCTTTAAAATACTCAAGAATAGTGTTGTAAAGAGAGATTAGCTCATCTTCATTAAGTGTTAATAAGTCTAAATGGCATGCTTGCTCAATAAGTGGTTTTGAGTTTGCATAGTAGTATTCGTAAATAGTGCGTAGACTCAGGTTTTGTACCTTAGCAGTTCCATAAGTCAGCAAATCGAGTATCCATTCTATTGAATATAAAAGCGTTGATGATGCGCTTGATGAATAGTCAGAAAGAATTAATTTTAAGTCTAATTTGAGTTGTGTTCTCCGCTGCCTGCTATTACGTAAGTCTGTTGAGTCTGGGTTAAGACCAGAAGAAACTGACTGGGCTTCAGCAAGTGCTAAACGTACTTTTTTGAGGATAGCTTTATCTGTTTTTACCTCTTGTGACTCGCTTGTGGCATATGTGGGTCTATGAATGGCAGTTCCAGTCATACTCATGTTTTCATAGTCTGTTAAGACTACTTGTTCGTCTGATATAAAGCGTTTCCATGTGTTTTCAGGTAGAGACTGGCTTGTTGTTTCCCCTTCGATAAACGCTCTAATAAAACCAGGCATATATAAAACAGTTTCTTTTTTTGAGTATTTAATTACCTTATCTATTGTCCAAGAACTGTCGTTACGAGGAGATATATTCGCATTAAATGCTAGCGCTCTAATGAGTGTTGTAGTACGGGTTTTAATTTTTTTGTAATTATAAGAAGGGTTAGTGTTGTTTTGTATGGATCTGTGCAGCCTAGTAATTAGAATAGTCGTTAGTGGGTCTGGTAGCCACCGGTACTTTATTGATTCAGGTCGTTCGTCGAGTGAACTTTTATCTTTTGAGTCAGTACTTTTAAAATCAACCCATAATTTTTTATTATAGACTTGAGCATGAAAGAGGATTGAGTGAGAAAAACCTTCTATTAGTTCTTTATCATAAATACGACCATACAAAATAGCAGACAATGTACAGTAAGCGAGGTACTCAATGATCATGACTTCATCGCCTGGCTCAGGAGGGAACTGTTTATTGCGAAATATTGTTAAAATAGACGCCATAAATTCTTTTTTAATAGCCTCAATTTGATGTATTTTTATTCCATCAGTATGGCTTAATGGAGCCGCTTCATACTTTAGTTCAGCTGCTAGGCCGATTATTTTTGAGTTCCATTCTTTCGTATTTCTTTTGTGAAGTAATAATTTCCTAAAAAAGTTTAAACACCTGACTGCCCCTCTCTTTTTTAAGCTGCTTTGTTGAATAATATCTGCCTCTATCGCGTCAATAATACTATCAGGAATATTATATTGGTCTTGGTCTAGTTTTTCTCTTGAAAATACAGAGCTAATAATATTTTTTACAAAATCAGAATCCTTTTCTGCTTGCTTTATTTTTTTTGCTTTTCTTAATTCTGGCCCAAAATCACGTAACGTAAACTGTTCTGATGGATTAGGTGGAATACATTCTTTCTTATTGGTTTTAATTCCCTCTATTGCTACCCACCCATACGATTCAAGCATTACATTTAATGCGGGTGTTAATGTGCTAGAAATTATCTCTGGGCTTAGCATTGAGAATTTACCTAAAGGTTGTTGACCAATTTGAATATGCCCAAGTTGTGCGGCAATATATTCAGAGGGCACACTACTGCTTCGGAGTTCAGTTGCAAGTAGATGCCGACTAAAATTTAATGGTAAATTCCATGTATTAGGTAATAATTTTTTTAATGATGTAGGCTTGATTGATTCCCAGTCTGTTTCATTTAAATAAAAGAACAGAGGAAGGGCGTGTTGTTCAGTAGGGTTAGGTAATTGATTAATACAAGATGCTAAGTCTGAACTCAAAGGCTTGATGAGTATCGCTAAAGCAGCCAAATGTTGGAAATATAATTCAATTTGCTTTGTCGCTAAATTTCCTAGCCATACAATACGGCCATCGTGAGCATTGCTTTCTACTTTATCAGTAATAATAAAAGATTCGTGCTGTGGGAAAAAACAAGATGAATCATGAAACGGATCAGTTACAGCTCGATGCCCCGTGATAAAATTAAGCATTGAAACAACGTAAGTTGCATAATTATTATGCGCTAAAATAATTTCACTCAATGTATATTTTTTCTTGCTACTTATTACTGGGCACTGTTCTTTTAAGTCAGTAATATAATTTAATAAGATGGCCTTTTTAATTTTAAGTTTAGAGCCAACATATTGATACGGAGTATTTTCGAGTAGAAGTAGCGCTTCTTTTTGTTTGCCAAAAATTTTATCCGTTGCTTTATTATAAATATTTTGGAGTGTGCTGATTTCAAATGATGTGTAATATAAGCCGGCAGGTGGTCTCTGAAGGCTTGAGCCAACAATAGTAAAAGCGGCTAATTCATCACTATTAGAAACGAGCAATGACTTATCAAATAATACTTTTTCACAACGAGAAAGTGTACTTCTTATTTTGCGGCTTTTCCTGAAACCGGTAAACTGACTATTGATCTGATCTTTAGTTTGTGAAATTTCCAAATCAAGTAAAGTGCTTATTAATCCATCACTATTCTTTGTAAAAAGAGTATTGATAAAATTAGTAATTATTTTAGGCAAAGTAAGCCAAACTCGGTCGCCAACTTTTGTTAGCGATAGGGCTTGTTCTTTACTTGGTATAAAGTGGTTATTTAAAACCGGTATTTTATGGCACCATAAAAAACTCTCTAAAACAATAATGTTGGCAGAGTTACTGTTTAAAGCATCTGTTAGTGTATTAACAATTTTAAAGTTTAGTAGAGTTGCTAAGTTCTGCCCTGTCGCCAATGTTAGAGCGATTAAAAAAGCAATTTTTTTATCGTGGATTGATGAGTCGTTGGAATAACAAGTGCCTAGGTAAGAAGCTAATTCTCCAAGCTCATAAGGGTTGAGTGCTTCCCATCGCCAGGGAAGGAATTGATTGCTGTATTCAGTTTCATATTGAGCTGATTTTATTGATAACTGCTGTTCATCTTCAGATAGAGGCTCAGTTTTAATGCCAAACGGTAGAGTAACTACAATATCAATGCTTGTGCCATTATCATCCGAAGCTAATGCTTTCGGATCAAAATTTATAGTTGGCTGTGTGGGATGATCTATGTGTATCAGAGGTGGTAGCTCTTGTTCGTCACCATTTATTTTTTTGCTTGGGGCTAAAACAGTTGAATCACGAATATTTTTTAGAAGTTCGCGTGCTGTGTTTTGTACGTGATTAATAAATTTTTTATGTAGGTCGCTTAGGTTTTTGTCACTACTAGATCCAATTTCTTCAGTGAGTTGTCTTTCTAAGTAGCTTGTAGGGTTTGTAAATTTCGCTTCGGTTAATTTTTTAAGTAGCTCGAACCAAGTAGTATTTTCATTTCCTGCTTTTTTGACTGAGTCGATAACATATTCTAATGCTATCTCAGTTAATTCTTTGTTACCCGGATTATTATCAAAAAAAGCGTGTTTTTGAAGCATTCGAAAAGCAATGAGTTGACCAAACATTTTTGCACGATGCGCTTCATCTTCACTCGAACTAAGAGAAGTTATTAATGCACCGTAAAATGGGTGTTTTTCTTGATTCGCACCAAGGCGATTTTCAGAATTGATTTGTGATCTTTCAGAAAATATAACCGACTCTTTAAACCAAACACTAAGGTAATGAGGCTCTATACTTTCAATGCATTTTAACCAATTTTCACCATTTCTTTCTAGTTCCCTGGGGTATAATTTTTCTGCAATCGGTAGCGCATTTTTTATTCGTGTTAATGCAATATCTAAGTTATTAAACAAAATACTCGCATCAATTAAGTCGAGTATTTCAAATAATACTTTTGTATTGATATTGTTAAGTTTGCAGTTTTCATAAAATAACGTTTTTGAGAACGATTCGTATGTAAATGACATAGAAAAATGTACTGAGAGTAGAAGTAAAACTCATTGTACTTTTTTCTTGTTTTGTCGACAATCATTTTTTCAATGAAATCGCGTTACATCATACAATAAATGATTGTCGACAAATTTCACTTTTGAATTTTGCCTTATATATTTGTTTTTTATACTGTTTACTCTTATTATGTATTTTACAAAATAATATTTATTTAAAATAATCATCTGTATCGTTTTATAAAGAGTTGTTATAACCCTAAATTTTTCTTGTTAACGCCTGATAATTCATGATAATAATTATTTAGTCTTTTTGAACTATACGACTCTATTTGTCGCCATACTAACTTAAGATAACTCTGCGCTGATTTGAAACGATAGCTTGCACAGCGCATTATAAATTTTGCTAAATCATCGGAGAATGCCTCCGGTACAACAGGAGAAATATCATGTCTTTACAAACACTTATAAAAACCAAAATTGCTCATAAAGGAATTGAAGCGACCGCAAAACTATTAGGCTATAGTGCCAGTTCACCTAAATTTAAGTTACGTGTTCAACAGCTTATAGAAAGCCCTTATCTGGGATTAGATCAAAGCCATTATGATTTTAAATATGATTCCTCTACTTTTGTTAAAAAACTATCCGAGGCACTCGATATTCCAGAGCATTTATATAGTACCGTGATCGATGAAACTCATAAGGCATTGGCATTAGAGAACGAAAAAATGACGCATTTCTTTTTAGAAACCAATTTTAAGCGTAAAAACCAGCCTGTCTTCGTATTGTGTGCTGTACAAAGTAATCGATTCTTATCCGTCGATAAAGACATTTCTAACTTACCGCTTAATGATCAATTAGAAAAGTTAAGCTGCCTTATTCAGCGTCATAATAAAGAATCTCCTAGTTTACAAATTTGGGGGACAATCGTGTCATACGTTTATTTTTACACCGATGACACAATTCTTATTTTTTCAACCTCTGGCGAGTTACTAGAATCAAGGCCTAGTTATGAATACTCACGGGGAACCCTTTCACTTAAATAAGGCTAATTTATGAACTATGACATTATTGGCGATATACACGGACAAGCTGAACAGCTAATTTCATTATTAACTAATTTAGGATACCAACAAAAATCAGGGGTTTACCAAAAACCTAATCACCAAGCTATTTTTGTTGGTGATTTTATTGATCGTGGTACACAACAAAAGGAAGTGATTAATATAGTGCGGCCTATGGTTGAATCTAAATCCGCGCTAGCAGTGATGGGAAATCATGAATTTAATGCTATTTGTTATCACTCATATGAATCTAATAATACTCAGTATTTAAGAAAACATACGGATAAAAACACCGACCAACATAAAGCATTTTTAAACGATTACCCAATTGGTGATCCTGAAACTGACGATGTCATCAACTGGTTTAAATCGTTACCCTTATTCTTAGAGCTAGATAATCAGTTCAGGGTTATTCATGCTTGCTGGGATCAGCAGGTTATTGAATACCTTGTGTGTAACAACTACCTAAATACGAATCAAAGTTTAAAGCTTGAATTTTTCCCGCTTGCAGCACAAAAAGGACATGCGTTATTTGATGCACTTGAAATTATCTTAAAAGGTAAAGAAATCAAGCTACCCGCAGGGGAGTCATTTCTTGATGAGGATAAGAATACGCGGCATGAAATACGCATTAAATGGTGGCAAAATAATCTTGAAACTTATCAGCAAGCGTCTGTGATGGACATTCCATCATTAACAAACCAAGCGGATATTTTGCTTCCTTCAGAAGCACAGCTACTCGCTTACCTAAGTGATGAGATACCTGTTTTCTTTGGTCACTATTGGTTTACTGGTGAATTGCTTTGCATTTCTGATAATGCTGTTTGTGTTGATTATTCAGCCGTTAAAAATGGTGATTTAGTGGCTTATTGTTGGCGTGAGAATAGCCTTAAATTACAAAATGACTGCTTTGTAAAAAGCTAGTTTTATCTGTCATACACCTTGGTGTTAGTTTATTTATCCTTTTTGTTATGACAGATACTTTTAGATACAAAACATCGCTGATTTATTGACTACTTGCAGAGCGATTAACAAATTCTGCTAAAGCGTGCTGCTGTATTCCCCTACAGTTAAATCGCCTTTTATTCTTTATAGGGGCTGGAGAATACAATGACTCCACTACAACAATTAGTTGCTCGATATTTACGTGATAATACAATTTCACGATCAGAATTTGCAAAGCAGTTAGGATATAGCAATACGAATAAAGGCTTAAAACGCTTAGACCATTATCTGCTTACATTACATTCAAGCAATAATGATATGGCTAGCCTCATTTTAAAAAATACTCGCATGTTAAGGTGTTTGAAGTCCAACGGTACGAAAAGTAACGATAGCGTCCAGATTAAGTTGTTTAGTTATTCAATGGTCTTAATTTCCCTTTTGAAATAAGATCCGTTAAGACAAATGAATAATGGCCTAAGACGTTAATATGCGAGTGCTGCAAAGGTGATAGTCGCTCTATATCCTCTTTATTTACTTCAGCGCCTTTTTCCTGCACCTGAATTCAGGGCATATGATTTAATGCTTTATCCATATAAAGCGTATTCCACAGCACTACTGCATTGGTCACAAGTCCTAAAGCACCCAGTTGATCTTCTTGCCCTTCTCGGTAACGTTTCTTGATTTCTCCCCGTTGACCATGACAAATAACACGAGCGACAGCATGCCTCCCTTCACCACGATTAAGTTGAGTTAAAATTCGACGGCGATAGTCTTTATTATCAATAAAATTCAGTAAGTAAATAGTTTTATTAATGCGACCCACATCAAACGATTGGTATGTAAATGACATAGAAAAATGTACTGAGAGTAGAAGTAAAACTCATTGTACTTTTTCTTGTTTTGTCGACAATCATTTTTTCAATGAGGTCGCGTTACATCATACAATAAATGATTGTCGACAAATTTCATTTTTGAATTTTATCTTATATCTTTGTTTTTTATGCAGTTTACTCTTATTCTGTATTTTACAAAATAATATTTATTTAAAATAATCATCTGTATCGTTTTATAAATGGCTTTTATAACCATAAATTTTTCTTGTTAAAAAGTGTACGATAGTGAAGTCCTGAATAGTGTTGACACATCATATTTTTATTTTATCTCACACATAGAAACAACTGCATTTTTGATAGCGTCTGCTATTTCATGAGATAAATTCTCATCTTTGACAGCCCTTGCTAACGTAACCCCACCGCTCAGTATTGCAAGGGAGGCCCACGCTTTATCTCTATCTTGCTTGTTACTTGCAAGTTCTACAGCCTTAAGAAGTTCAGTTTCGAATAAAGCTCGAACATCCTCATCTAAACGCACGACTTCAGGTGTTAAAGCTTGTAGAGCACAGCTTTCTGTAAGATCACTAGTCCCTTTTTGGCTTGTATAAAACTCAGCAAATTCTACCCACCAATTTTCTCCATACAATGACTTGAAGTGAGCGATATCTGAGCCTAATTCGTCCATTCCAGAACTCATTGCTTCCTTAAAAGCTTCTTTTTTAGAAGGGAAATTCCCATAAAATGCTCCTGACGTAACTCCCGCCTCTTTTGCTAATCCATCAACGCCCACCCCGTTATAGCCTCCTTTCTTAAAACTGCGTCCTGCGGCGGCCACAATTTTTTTGCGGGTTTCTTCTTTTTGATCTGCTTTGTATCGCATGCTAACTCTGTATTTGTACTGGAAATAAATTATAGCACCATAGAATAACGCTCGCTATCCTTGACAAGATAACGATCGTTATATTATATTAAATAACGGTCGTTATTCTATGGAATTATAAGGCCTCCTGGTCTGCTTGTCTCAGGCCGAATATTGCAAACTACCTAAATGGGTAAAATACTTATGTCTACAAATATGAAAAACAATTGGTTTAATGAATTTCCCAATGATCACATTGGGAACAATAAAAAAAAGGTGATTGCCGCTAGTTTAATGAAGCTCGATATAGCTGATCGCGGCGGGTTATTAGCAAGCGATGCTATTTATAAAAATGAAAAAGAACTTGTCGAATGTTATTGCAGTTATAACCATTCTTTCTTAATGTCGAGAGCGCAACAAAAAAAGGGAAAGTGGTGCGATAAATGTGATATCAAACTGATTGGGCAAGAAATAACGAAGCTAGTATTTGAATTAATATTCAAGAAACCCTTCAACACAGAAAGACCAGACTGGTTAAAAAGCCCTGAAACCGGTAAACGACTGGAGCTAGATGGCTATAACAAGGAGATCAAGATTGCTTTTGAGCACCAGGGACTACAACATGATAAATATATTGAGTATTGGCACAAATCAGAAGAAGAATTTGAGAAATCAAAAAAACGTGATGAATTTACTCGATCTATCTGTGAAAGTGCTATACATAATGTAACCTTAGTATCGGTAGGACAAATAAATAGGGGCTGGAATAAAGATAAAATTCTTGATCACATTGAATCTGAAATTTTGAATGAAGGTCTTGTTATTCCTGCATATAACCGTGATGAGTTTAATTTATCAGATGCTTTTAAAGCGTCTGGCTCGGCTATGAGAGTGAAAAAAATAGTAGAAAATCATAAGGGTATACAGATTGATGAATACATTGGATTAGATAGAAAAATCCGGTTCAAGTGTAAAAATCAAGCACACCCTATGTTTAAAGCTAAGCCAATCCATATTCTATATCATAGTATATGGTGCCCAAAATGCTCTGGAGAGTCATTTTCAAGAAAGCTACTTGATAATTCATTCGAAGAACTCCAAAAATGGCTAAAGAAAAATCCGAGTGTTAAATCAGGGCAACTAGAAGATTCTTTAGACTATAAAGGGCATAGGGGTAAATATCATTACAAATGTCAAAATCATCACGATCAATTTGTAACTTTCACCAGCATTAAGGACAGAATTAAAAAGGGAAAGTACTGGTGTATTAAGTGTTATGCGTTGGAAGCCAAAAAAGAAAGAATATTAGAGAATAGTGAGTTGGCTGAAGCCAGATTTAATCGAGTGAAAGATCTCTCTAAAATGATGGGGATGGGTATACTTAATAAAACGGCTTTATATTCTGCGAAAGAGAAATATGAACTCAAGTGTCTAAATAAAAGTATCCATACTTACAAATGGACGCTATATCAAATGGAGTCCATCTATAAAACACATAAAGAAAGCGAGAAGTTTTGCCCTAAATGTAGGGGGGATGGATATAAGAATATTGATGATGCAATAGAATTAGCACGCTCAATTGATTCTAACGGAGACTTTCTTGATGATAAGTTTAAAGGTGTAAAATCTAAGCATAGCTGGAAACTATTTGGTACAGAGCGTGTTCTTACCTTTGATTACTTGAAATCGAGAGTAATCGCGCTCAAACAAAAGAAAATTGCACTCAATGAAGAAAATATATTTCCACAGGCACTTAAAAACAGTGTTTAAAATTAGTCAGTAGTTAAGAGGCGCAGAATTATTTACAATCTCTCCACTTAGGGAGCTTGATACTTGCAAAGTAAAACTGCCTCGGTAATAGTCTGCGTTCTTGCTACCCTTTACGAGCGGTCAAGTTAGTTGTCGTCTAATAGGTGTCATCTAACGCTTTAATAGCCGGCCAATCCAAGCCTTGTTGAGTAACGGCAGCCACAATTTTTGAATGGCACTAAAACTCACTTGAGTGCTATTGCTGATTTGACGCAAGCTCAGATGAGCCTGAAATCGAAGTCGACAGACTTCACATAATTTTCGCATTGAAATTCTCTGTGTTGGCATAACCATCTCTTATTTTTAATTAATAAGGAGGCTAGCAGTTTCAAAAAACCAATGCGTTAATAAGGTAATTATTGATCGTGAACACCCATTCGCAAGCCACACGAAAAGTGTTCACGTTCGATAAGAATCCGTGTTCATGATGGGTGCGAATATGCAGTTGCGCTGCTCGGCTGGCCGATATCGAAGTACCCCGCTATGAAGATAGCGAAACGACTTTTTCTGAGTTGAAAGCGCGTATAACCAAAACGACAGAATTTTTAAACAGTATAAATTCAGCTCAAATAGACGGTAGTGAAGATCGCCCTATCACCGTTAAATTTGGTAGCAGAGAACTTTCTTTTTTAGGTCAAGCTTACCTATTCGATTTTGTTATTCCCAATTTTCATTTTCACCTCACCACTACTTACACCATTTTGCGGCATAATGACGTGGAAATAGGCAAGAAGGATTACACCGGACGTTACTAAGATGCACTTGTGATTTACAGAAAATAGCCACCAAAGGAAAATTAAAGTGCAACGGCACAAGAATTAACTTTAGCCTGTGGTTTGAGAGACTTACTGAAATTGACATTATGTCGGATAAATGACACTAGAAGTGTAACAACTTGCTACACTTCTAGTGTGTCAGCCTCTATTAGATTCTCCAAAAAAATCTTTAATTTTTTCTCTTGTTCAATATTCAAAACTGTTGTATTTATCTTTACAGTAATATGCTTTTCAGACCACGCAATATTCCCAACTTTTTTACCATTACGAACTAAGTTATGCGAGTCTTGAATATGGTTATTTTTCTCATCACATCCTTTCAATTTACGTGAAATATATCCAGCTATTTTAGTTTGATCCAATTCATTTTTTAATAATAATTCCCAAGCCTCTGCTAAATAATCAAGAATAGATGCATTATCTTTATTTTGGTTTAACAGTCGCTTTATATTACTTGCGGCAGATCGTGAGAGTAATCTAGGTTTTGTATTAAGATCAGTAATAATAAATTCAGGTAAATCTGTATAAGCATAATAACGATACATATCTTCGCGATTAAGCCCAAGTGACTCTGCCAGCTTTTTCTTCGTAGGAAAAGAACTTTCAACTTGTTTCAGAGCTAAACCAATCTCATAATCACTCAAATCTTCACGGTCAATATTCTCGGCAAGCGAAAAAACAGCCATATCACTATCCGTAATACTCATCACTACAGCATCAATTTGATGTCGATTAATTTGTTTATGTGCTCTCCATCGCCGCTCTCCAGCAGCAATTTGATATATATCTCCAACTCTTCTTAATAAAATAGGCTCAAGTAACCCCACTTCAGAAATAGACGATGCTAGTTTATCTAATTCATCTTGAGGAAAAATACGACGAGGTTGGTAAGGGTTTGGTTCTATTTTATTGACATGAACTGCAATTAGCTCCCTTCCTTCGTCAAACTCTACAGACTGCGTCGAAGCAGCATGTCTTTGTGTATTTTTTTGTAGCTTTTCTTCAAGCATTTTTTTAAGATCTTTAGCCATATTTAACCAATCCCATCTATAAGATTTAATTTTTCAGCAATTACTTCTGCTAATTGTTTAAACGCACGTGAAACTTTTGCCGTTTTATCTAGTTCATGCAAACTTACTCTTGCTATTGCTGACTGATTAACTTTTGTACTAGTTGGTATACGTACATCAATAAGATTACCGATTTGCTCTTTTGCAGATACTTCTATTAATTTACATACAGTTTGTCTGGCATCATGTCGAATTAACAAAGACCCTATTAACTCTAACTCTGGATTTATCCTTTTTATTTTTTCAACTAATTTCATTAAATCAGAAACCCCATACATTCCGTACTGCGATCCTGATTCAACTGGAATAATTAGATGCGTAGCAGCTGCCAAAGCATTACTAGTTAACAATTTAAGGCTAGGAGGGCAGTCAAGCAAAATAACATCATAGATTCCATTAAGATTTTTTATTTTTTCTCTTAGCTCTTCCGAAGGCCTTGGAGCTTCATCTTTCAACTCATCTTCAGCTTTTCCCAAAGCTAATGACCCATAAATTAAAGAAACTCCTTCTATATTGGTATCATCGTAGATCGACTCTGGAAGCTTTTCTACTTCTGACAACAATAGCTCTGCACAGGTTACAGGTATTTCACTTGGATGTTGTTTACCAATATGAAGACTCGCATTTGCTTGAGGATCAAGGTCTATCACTAGAACTGAAAGATTCATCATTGCCAACTCAGCTGATAAATTAATAACAGTCGTAGTTTTACCACACCCACCTTTATGATTTGCTACAGCAATAACAACTGTTTTTTTTATTTTATTTTCATTCATTTGTGTTAATTTTAATCTAGTTTCATGTTCAGTATAATTACTGTAGTTAGACAGTGAGAAAAATCAATATACATTAAAAAACCAACTTAATTCGATCCTTATTTAACAATAAGCACTTTATTATTTTGTGTTTAGTTAGTATACCTAATGTGACTATAAAAATTAAAAAGTGTAACAAGTTGCTACACTTTTCTTAATTCATAAGAACACACCTATTTCCTTAATGCATCTTTTAAGCCCTTAATCCTATCAATAACCTGCTTTGTACTTTCACCAGGCCTAGCATGTCTCTCAATCTCTTTTTTAGTTACATGCTTAGGTAGTTGTTGAGAGGAGCTGTTTTCTTTAGGTGGCTCTTTACGTGTAAACATTACCATATCTTTTTTAATTGATATATTGTATTCAGGAAGGTGATTACTTTCCATTAATTTAGAAATATTGAAACGTAATTTATTAAGTGGTGAGTTAGACCCTATTTTTTCTTTAAGTTTATCTAAGCTAATCTTCCATGCAACTTGATTACCGCAATGCTTCCTTGCTAATTCATATAATCGACGTTCAGTTGGTTTTCTAAGCCTGAAATATTCTTTATCTATACTCAGTACCGCATTACCTAACACCGAATTATAAAACCACTCAGACAAAACCACTTCTACCGCAATCATTCTCCCATCTTTGCCTTCTTTAACGATACTCCAACTATCAATCAAACCAAATTCAGAAATAATCTCTTTACCATTAGTCTTTATATCCGTTTCAATCCGGGTTCCACTAAGCCGTTCTAACCCATCTTTTAACTGAATGTATGATTTTCCATTAATCGTTTTATTAGTAGAAACTAAGTAATCATATGCAGTAAACCTAACCCTGTTAGATATGCATTCCCCATTGTTTTTTGCATTCATCAAACAAGAAGTAAGGTAAAGCAAAATATCCTTATCGTGAATCGTGGCTAATCCTTTATAGCTAGGTTTAATTTTGATCTTATTATCGTTGTATTCATACTCCAACACTCTATGATCAGGTTTAGTAGAAAGGCTAAATACAGGGTGCTCCATAGATGCAGAATCATCCTTGTAAGTGTCAAAGACATCACAGATGAAAAAATCCGTTTGTTTATGCTTATCAGGAGCAAGAAATTCAGCCATAACTATTGAGGTATCAGGAACAAAATATTATGATGCACTATACAATACTATTGTGGTATCAGGAATTATTTATTTATTTTTCTACTTTTCACTCAGAATTTCCATCAAAAACTGCCATTGTGACTTTAGGAACAAACTACTGTGACTTTGGGAATAGCACTTTGTGACTTTAGGAACAAACTACTGTGACTTTGGGAACAGCACTTTGTGACTTTAGGAACAAACTACTGTGACTTTAGGAACAAGTGTTTTTTTACACAGTAGATTAAACAAGGGATACAGAGCATATTTTAACTCTGTAACATATATTAACTATCTTTTAACTTATCTAACTTAGGTTTTATTTTTTTATTAATTAAAATCTAAGACGAAAACACGCTAATTACGCCCTTACTTTTTATTTTCCAGCATAAGGTTAAAACCTTCGCCTTTTAGGCGAACAGATTTATCTCCAATGCTATACTTAATAAATGGATTATCGCTATGGCAGTCATACCGTTTA
>Ga0209826_1001433_pt1 | contig 16633 bp, 14 predicted proteins | sample GOMGulsemesocosm_5_FD_184637 | JGI IMG/M metagenome (GOLD analysis project Ga0209826, IMG submission 184637) | Methane-oxidizing microbial communities from mesocosms in the Gulf of Mexico - GOM15C Gulf of Mexico (SPAdes) (version 2) | ecosystem: Environmental > Aquatic > Marine > Cold seeps... | reverse complement strand
GAAATCGTTGGGGCGGACAAACCTTTGCATGGCAAAAGCCCGTTCGCCGATGACCGTCACCCGGAAATCGCCGCCTAAACCAGGCAAAAAGGTCTGAATCAGGAACTTGCGCTTGTGCTGCGACACAGGGACATATTCGGGCCGGACCACCCGTTTCACCCGATCCTTAAGCCATTCAACCGGGTCAATCGAAGCAGAGATCCGCCGCGCTTTTTTGCGCAGATCCCGTTCATTCTTACACAGGCTGACCCCGGTGCTCTTGGCTCCGGCTGCTGACTTCAGAACACAGGGGTAGACAACTGAAGAAATCTCTTTCTCCAAATCCTCGAAACATCCGAAAACCCGTGACTTAATCCTGGAGTCCGGCAGGTAGAGGTCACGGACCAGTTCTTGAATTGCCTTATTGTGATGGCAGCGGAACGCCCAAAAGTCAGGGATCAGGACCGCACCGCGCATTTCAAGCGCGAGGATGACGTCTTCGCTGTAGTCTTTGTAAAGCAGCCCGCGATCTTCACAGGACTGATAGACGACCAATTCGCCGTCCCAATCCGCCGACAAATCAATATTTCGGAAATCCCAAACTTGGCAGGTGGCACCGGCTGCCTCGAGATGCGCGGCCAACAGGTCGAGCTTCACGCTGCTATCAGGTGGTTTGGTCGAACTATAGAAAAAATTGCGGTAGTCACGTATAATGTGGAACTTAAGTGTCATTGATCACCTTTCTGTACAACTCATCACTGGTTAGGAATTCCGTTTCAGGCCAGCGTGTTAGGATAGATTGAATCAGTCGATCAAGCTCTTCACGAGCCTGTGCCGCCCCAGAGGGCTCCACGCTGCCTACATAATTTACGCGATGCGTGCTGATGACCGCCGGCTTGCGGAATCTAAAGGCCCTGCTGACGTCGGCGAAACAGCGGTCAAAGCCTAAGCTCCGCTTGCGGGGCTCGAATGTGCAATTACGCAGCAGATAGGTTTGGCCGTGACGGTTGGTCTGCCCTAGGTATCTTGGGATATGGCTCAGTTTGTCATCGGTCTTTAGGCTCTGCAGCCAAGGGCTTTGAATGCCTTTGATCGCAGCCTCGTTCCATAGCGCCTCGATGCCGTCGTTCCAGAAGGCAACGGGTGCGATCGTTGTTTCTGATTTGCGGCCAAAGTGGGCTTCGAACAGGCCTGCGCCTTCCAAAACAGTGTCTGCCATGGCCTGAGGATTGGAACGGATGTAGTTGTCCTCGACATAAATCGGCTGAAAATAGCTCGTCTGTGTTCCGGAACAGACCCGCGGCACGCCGCACATCCGCAGATCAAAGGTGGCCGTGGCATCAGTGCCCTTGCGCCGCAAATCCTCCATCCAGGTCCACCATTTGACGTGCTCGCGACAATGGAGTTGCGGACCAAAGCTGCCGCGGCCTATCGCGCCACTCCAGGCTGCGGCCAGTGCGGGCCCGTCAAAAAGCGACTGTTCCTCGAAATAAGGTGTATAGTGATAAGACTGGAAACCAGAGCCTTCGATGGTCTCGAAATCCGGGTTCGCCATCACAAAATTAGCCGTGAATTTAGGCGATGATCCGGTGCTCGACACATGCCGAGCCAGCACTTGCTCCAAGGCGGTAATGTCATGCGGGGTTTCAATGCAATCGGCCGCATAGACCGATTTATCCATGTCGAATCCTCGCCGCACCAATTCTGACAGCGCCTCAGGCGAACTTGTCCGGATGCTGCCCCAGTCATCGCTTTCAAATACGACAATCCTAGGAAATCGTCTTGGGGAACAGTAGTTCCCAATCGCTGATCGCAACTTTGCCGCTGAAACCTTCATTGCCGGTACACGACCATGTTCAGAGTCATCGCGCGAAATCCTTCAGCCATTGGGGAACTCGGGCTTGGGAACCACAGGGCCGCACCTGCCGGGACACGGGTTTTCCAAGTACCGTGATCCGCGACAGCTCTGCCACGTCCTGAAAGCCGCTCCGCCACAGGTTCTTCAGCGCGGGCCGGTTTTCGGACATTGCCGAAACAAAAACTTTCTTGCCTGTAGTATGGGTGGCGGAAACACGGGCCTGATTCAGGAACCGCCCGATCCTGCGGCCACGGGCCGCCCGTGCCACATGCAGGCCTTTCAACATCAAAATATCCGGCGGCAGAACCACTTCAGCTCCCTTGCCAAAACTGTAAGCCCCGCCCAGTTGTGTCCGGGCATACCCCAGAAGTTCGCCGTCACGTTCCGCCACAAAAACAGTCTCGTTTTCCCGCTGAACCCGTCCAATGGCCGCAATGCAGGCCTGTATTTCATCCGCTGCCAGAGCCCTTATGATGACCCCATCCTCTGGGCTGCCAGCAGGGTGCAGGTCGGCAGGGTGCAGTTCCAAAAACAAAAATCGCTCAGAGTAGAACAGATTGCGCAGCCGGGTCAGCAGCAGCAGTTTCAGCCCGCTAAGCAGGCCGAATTGGCGAAAGTGGGACGCAATCCTGCTAAGGAATTCAGATTGACTGTTCATTGGGTTTTCACATATTTTTTTCTGACCGCGCGGGTCGTTTCCCTGAATGCGTCTCTGATATTCTTGACTGCAATTATTGCCGGGATTGCAAGTCGGCCGATGGTGCTGTTGCCAATTAGAAAATGGTAATTCGTTGTTTGCAAACCGTCGTCGGCCCATCTTCTTTTATAATCATAATCACCTGCCATGAAGTTATATGCCAACAAACCTTCCGCATGAAGTTTTTCCATCAGGTCTGATATAAAAATGTGATTGAGGGAGTATGGATTAAACTCGACCTTGATACAGGATTTCCACTCCCAGAATACGTTTCGGTGGATAAACCCAATCTTGTACCCTGCGATTTCGCCGCCAACATGTATTTCATAAACGCGGCAGCCTCCGGTGGCGAGCATCGTACGCAAGACACTGGTTCGCCTTGCACTGACGTCCTCGGCGACATTGGTTCCCCATCTTTCCCGAAAGATATCGGCATATGCCTGTTCTCGGGCTTGGTATTCGGCAAAGGTGGCGATGCGCTTCAGAACGGCGGCCTCTGCGCCCCATTTCGCATCAAGCTTCTTGCGCTTGGAGCGCATCGCATACTTTAGCTTGCTGCTGAGCCGGTCGGTTGGAGTTGTCTCTCCGGACAGCCATCTGGTGTGGATCTTCGAAGAGGAAAGAACAGCGCAGTGTCCAAGGTTCAGACCTTGATAGAGGCTGGAGTGGCTGTTGACGTTTTTGAAAAAGAACAAATCTTGCTGACTTTGCCGTAACGTGTCAAAAAGAACGCTGATAACCTGTCTTGGATTGGCCCCTGCTGACATCGGCACATCGAAAAAGTCGCAAGAGCCGATGGGTGCAGAATATAGGATCCGCAGTGGACCTATTCTGCGCTCGGCATGCCAAAAGGCAGCGATCACGCTGTCGGTGTCTTTTACCAGTGACAGCTTCAGAATCTCGTTTGGTCGGCTTTGGTGCCAGTTCAAAAGCCAAGTCGTTGAGTTTTGGGGAAAGGTTGGGTTTTTTGCCTCAAATTTCTCGAGCTCTCGTATCGCGTTCTCGAATTCCGGGGTTCCGGTTTGGCTGGTTGAACAGGTCAGCTCGCTTTCACTTACGGCGAAAGCCTTATGATCGCAGAGAAAAAATTCTGCGCTTGGGAGCGTTTGCGGCTTTTGGGCGGGGGCCTGTCGGGGGGCCGGTTTCTTCTGTTTCTCGACGCTCTTTATGCGGGTGCTGATTTCCTTCATCTGCTGGATGATACCGGCAGTATCGCTGCCGTCGGCTTTACGGGCAGATAGCTCAGTTTGCAGCGTATTGCGCTGCTTTCGCAGGTCCTCAAGCATGGGTTTCACACGACACTGGTGGTTTGCTCATCAGCGCCGCCGTCACCACAATCATCACCGCAATAGCTGCGTTGAGAGCGATCGCGGCGTCTTCGATGCGGGAATAGCCGGACATGAGCAGGATGGTTGCGGCGATTGTTGTCGTGCCTGCTGCATTGGCAAAGAACGACAGGTTGTTCCGTGACATGACAAAACACAGCTGGGTCAGTGTCATATGCGCCCCCCGCAGGAAAATGAACAGTGTCAGCAACAAGAACATGGGTTTGTACCCTGCCAGCTCTGCCGAGAAAATGGTGGGAAAGATCTGGTCGTAGAAATGCCAGACAGTCAGCGAAACGCTTACCGGAAGCAGTGTCAGTGCCAGAAAAAAGAGCCAGCTCGCCCGCACGAACCTCGTTGGCTTATCCTGGTGCAGCCGTACGAGAATGGGTTTATAGACCCGATTGACCTGTTTCATGTATATGAAAAGAACGGTACAGACCTGCCATTGCACGGCAAAGACGCCCAGATCTGCCAAAGTTAGCGCGTGTTTGATGTAGATCTGATTGGCTGAATAAAGTCCCAATGAAAGCAAAGAAGCCAACATAACCATGTAGTTGCTGGTGATCAGCCCGCGTGACCTGCTGCGGATACTGGCCCAGGGGTTTTCGGGGCCGCCGCGCGGATAGCAGTGCCGGAAGTACCGGTACTGCAGAGACAGCAGGGCCATGTTGCCAAGCCCCGAGCCAATGAGGAACAGGGTCAACGTGTCGCTTACCCCCAAGGCCATGGCCCCGGTGAAGCCGGACAAAAGCAGAAACTTGCCAATGATCACCGTATGGATGTGCCGATGCTGCTGCGCAAAATAATCGTAAAGCGACGTCACCTGAAAGGCGAGCAGCAGGACGCTGGAAATCACAAGGACCTCCTTGAAGATTACCGCCCCCAGGGCCACCGCCAGTAGACCTACGCTGAGATAGGTCAAGAATAGGCCGCCACGTAAAAGCGTGGCCGCCGCAATCTCGAGCCGCGGGTTCTGCATCTGGGTCATAGATACGATCAGGGTCTCATCGGTCCCCCAGCGCATGACCGACATCACGATATTGGCGATGGCGATCAGATAAGAGATCTGGCCATAGGCATCGACCCCGGCCATGCGTGTGACAGAGATCGTGAACAGGAAGCCCAGAACGACAACGACGCCCTGCAGCATCAGCATCCGGATCAGTTTTTCAACATTGTTTTTAGCAATAGTCATGAAACAGCACCCGGCTCAGACTGGGTAGAGCTTGTTCAGAATTGAAATGATACGGTCGGCGGTTGCGCCATCCCACCGATCCGGAACCGCGCCTGTCTTCCAGACGCCGTCAAACAGCGGCGCAATAGCCGGCGCCAGTGCCTCGGGGGCGGTTCCGACCAGCACGTTCGTACCGATCTCGACGGTTTCGGGGCGCTCTGTATTATCGCGCAGCGTCAAGCAGGGAACACCCAAAACCGTGGTTTCTTCGGTGACCCCGCCGGAATCGGTGATCACCGCCCAGGCATGTTTGAGCAGCCAGTTGAATTCCAGGTAGGGCTGCGGATCAACCAAGATAACGTTTTGGGGAACCTCGCCCACCGCCTGCAGCGTCTTGGCCGTGCGTGGATGAACCGGAAAGATCACCGGGTACCCCCGGGCCCCTTCGGCCACCGCCTGGAGCATGCGCATGAACTGGTCCTTGTTGTCCACATTTGCAGGGCGGTGAAGAGTGGCGACAAAATACCCGCCCGGCTCTAGGCCGTGTTCGCCGATAAAGGTCGGCGGGCGCAGGCGACCAAGATTGGACATCAGCGTGTCGATCATGATATTTCCGACGAAATGCACGCTCTTCTCTGCGGCCCCAACCGAGCGCAAAAATATGCTGGCTTGCTTGGTGGTCGTGAAGAACAGATCGCAGATCGAGTCGGTGACGATACGGTTGACTTCTTCCGGCATCGTCATGTCGCCAGAGCGGATTCCGGCCTCGACATGGGCAACTGGAATGCACAGCTTCTTGGCCGTAATTGTACAGGCCATGGTTGATGTCACATCGCCAACCACGATGCACAAGTCGGAAGGGGCCTTCATCAGCAGGGCCTCGTAGCGCTCCATGATAGCGCCGGCCTGCTGCGCCTGGGTACCGGACCCAACCTCTAGGTTGGCATCAGGTTCCGGGATACCAAGCTGTTCAAAGAACAGGCCTGACAGCTTCTTGTCATAGTGTTGGCCGGTATGCACCAGACGGTGGCGCATATGGCCGCCCGCTGCGACATGATCCTGCAGCGCCCGGATCAGGGGCGCGATCTTGATAAAATTCGGCCGGGCACCGGCGATGATGTCGATAAGCACGGGTATTCCTTTCCTGGACGCAGCCGCGATGGTCCTTAGAGTCTGAAATCACTTTCCTGGCTCGCAAAAACGCTTTTGATGTCGCAGAATATGTGGCTGTCGGTGCCATAGGCCCGCAAGCTTTCCGCCCCGCCGTCGCGATACACATCATGAGAAACCAGCAAAACGACACCGTCATAGCTGCCTTTGTCAGGGGTATCGACCAGATCTATGCCGTATTCCTTTTTCGCCTCAGCCGCATCGGCCCAAGGATCGTGGACATCCACCTCGACACCATATTCCCGGAGCTCCTCGACCACATCAATTGCGCGGGTGTTGCGCAGATCTGGACAATTCTCCTTGAATGTCAGCCCCAGCACCAGGAACCGGGCGCCATTAACCTGGATCCGGCGCTTGAGCATCGCCTTGATCATCTGACCGGCAACATAGGCGCCCATGCCATCATTGATCCGGCGTCCGGCCAGGATGACCTGGCTGTGATAGCCGCTCGCTTCGGCCTTATGGGTCAGGTAATAGGGGTCAACACCAATGCAATGCCCGCCAACCAGGCCCGGACGGAACGGTAAAAAGTTCCATTTTGTCCCCGCCGCCTTCAGCACCGCCTCGGTATCGATCCCCAGACGATTGAAGATGATTGCCAGCTCGTTGACCAGGGCAATGTTGAGATCCCGCTGCGTGTTCTCGATCACCTTAGCCGCTTCGGCAACACGGATACTTTCCGCTTTGTACGTGCCCGCTTTGACAATGCTGCCGTAAAGGGCATCCACCTTGTCAGCAATCTCTGGCGTGGACCCCGCAGTGACCTTCTTGATCGTGGTCAGCCGATGCAGCTTGTCGCCCGGATTGATGCGTTCCGGACTGTATCCGCAAAAGAAATCCTGATTGAAACGCAGGCCCGAAACCCGCTCGAGAACCGGCACACAATCCTCTTCGGTCGCGCCGGGGTAAACCGTGCTTTCATAGATCACGGTATCGCCTTTTTTCAGAACTTTGCCAACGGTTTCTGACGCCTTGAGAAGCGGCGTCAGATCCGGACGCTTGTATCTGTCGATCGGGGTCGGGACCGTCACGATATAGATCTGAGCTCCCCGCAGGTCCTCAAGATCCGACGTGTATTTGAGAAACTCCGCCTCCACGAGTTCCTGCGGTTCCACCTCGCGTGTGTGGTCGTGCCCATTGCGCAATTCGGTGATCCGCGCCACGTTGATGTCAAAGCCGATGGTCGGCCGGGACTTACCAAATTCGACAGCCAAGGGCAGCCCGACATACCCCAAACCAATGACCGCAATCTGGTCGTCACGCATAATCATAACAATTATCTCCTGTAGTATTCCCTGAACCAGGCTACAAACAGCGCGATTCCGTCATGGATATCGGTCTGTGGCTGGTATCCGGTGAGGGTCTGCAAAAGCTCAGTATCCGCCCAGGTTGCGGGCACATCACCCGTTTGCATCGGCATATAGTTGCGGATCGCCTTCTTGCCCAAACACTCTTCGATCGCCTCCACAAAATCCAATAAGCGCACTTTGTTCGAGTTGCCGATATTCACGATACGAAAGGGGGCCACTGGCGACAGGCTGTCCCCAAGGCCGATGGCGTCGGCAGCTTCGGGGCGCTCAGGCGTCGCATCGATCAAAAGTCGAATTCCCTTAACCAAATCATCCACATATGTGAAATCACGGTGCATATTCCCATGATTGTAGATGTCGATAGGCCGGTCGTCCAAAATGGCATCGACAAATTTGAACAGGGCCAGATCCGGTCGGCCCCAAGGGCCATAAACCGTGAAGAACCGGAACATCGTCGTCGGCAGGTTCCACAGATGCGCATAGGAATGCGCCATCACTTCATTGGCCTTCTTGGTCGCGGCATAGATCGTAAGCTGCGTATCAGCCTTTTCCGTTTCGGTGAACGGCATCTGCTCGTTTGCGCCGTAAACAGAAGATGTCGAGGCCATCAGCAAATGCTCAACCTCCAGCCGCCGGGCCACCTCCATCACGTTGAATGTGCCCACGATGTTTGAATCAATGTAAGAGCGCGGGTTTTCCAAGCTGTAACGCACGCCAGCCTGCGCTGCGAGATGCACAATCACATCCGGCTGGAAGTCGTCTGCGACCCGGTCCAGAAGCGCCTGGTCCTCAAGCATCCCTTCGGTCGAGGTAAAACGCTGGTTCTGGTGCAAGACCGCATGACGACGCTGCTTGAGCCCTACGTCATAATAATCGGTCATGCCGTCAAAGCCATGAACCTGCAGACCTTCCAACAGCAGCAGCTTTGCAAGATGGAAGCCGATAAAGCCTGCTGTGCCAGTGATTAAAACACGTTTCATCAATGTTGTTTCTTTCAATTTATACCAAATGCATGGTGTATCATGCAGCACCCGGCGATCAAGTTTTTCATTTGAAAGCCGCCAATTGGTGTCACAGCCCGCCCCATCATTCCACCGTCACCGATTTTGCCAGGTTGCGCGGCTGATCCACATCGGTACCTTTTTCCAAGGCGGTGTAATAAGCCAGAATCTGAACCGCCACCGCGTAGGATATAGCGACAAATGGACCTTCGATCGCGGGCATGGCGATGGTATCCCAAACCTCATCTGCGCCCTGTTTTAGACCTTTGTCACAGCTGACCATCACGATCTTGCCGCCACGTGCCATGACCTCCTGCATGTTAGATATGGCCTTGCCAAAAAGGTCACCCCGGGGCGCAAGCACCACCACCGGCATGTTTTCGTCAATCAGCGCGATAGGTCCGTGTTTCAATTCGCCGCTGGCATAGCCTTCAGCGTGGATATAGCTGATCTCTTTCAGCTTCAGGGCCCCTTCCAAAGCCAGCGGATACAGCGCGCCCCGGCCCAGGAATATGGCATCCTTAAACTGTGCGAGGTTTTGCGCGACGCGGCGCACATCCGGTTCGCAGAACAACGCTGCAGAAACCTCTTCGGGAACTTGTTGTAATTGGGCTCTGTAGCCACGCAGTAAACCCGCGTCCTGATCACCGGTTTGGCGCGCAGCTTCCAACGCCAAAGCGGCCATCACCAGAAGTTGGCAGGTAAAGGCTTTGGTCGACGCCACGCCAATTTCAGGACCAGCCCAGATCGGCAGTGCCAGATCGCTTTCCCGCGCAATGGAGCTTTCAGGCGCATTCACCACCGACAGCACCATCCCCGCCTTGCCGCGGCAATAGCGCAATGCTGCCAATGTGTCAGCGGTTTCACCCGACTGGCTGACAAAGATGGCCAGGGTCCGTTCTGAAACCGGGGGCGCGCGATAGCGGAACTCCGAGGCAATATCGACCTCGACCGGCAGCTCTGCAATCTGTTCAAACCAGTATTTCGCCGTCAAACAGGCCAGCGATGCAGTCCCACAAGCCACCATTACCACCCGGTCAAACTTGCTGAAATCGACCGTAGTCAGGATCTGACGACCTTCCTCCAGCTCCAAATAATAATGCGCGGCAATGCGCAGAACTGTCGGCTGCTCGGCAATCTCCTTGGCCATGTAATGGCGGTGACCGCCCTTGCCGACGGTGGCAGGCTGCACGTCCACTTGCCGCCGCTCGCGCTGCACCTGTCGGCTGTTGCTGTCTTCGATGACGCAACCCGCCCGGGTCACCAAAGCCAGATCATCCTCTTCCAGATAGGTGATCTCTGATGTCAGGGGGGCGAGGGCCAGCGCGTCTGAGCCGATGAACATTTCCCCCTGCCCCCAGCCGATGGCCAACGGGCTGCCGTGACGGGCCGCGACAATCAGGTCTTCTTCGTCTTCGAACAAAAAGCACAACGCATAGGCGCCCTGCAGCTGAGCAATGGTCCGGCGCGCGGCTTCTGCCGGGGCAAGACCCTGATGTAAATATCCGTCGCACAGCATTGCCACGACTTCGGTATCGGTTTGCGTCTTGGCAAGGACGCCATTGCGTGCAAGTTCGGCACGCAGCTCACGGTAGTTTTCGATAATACCATTATGCACGACCGCAACCTGTTCCCGGACATGTGGATGCGCATTGACCAAAGAAGGACCGCCATGGGTGGCCCATCGCGTGTGGCCGATGCCTGTGGCACCGGCCAGCGGCTCATGCACCAGAAGGTCATTCAGGTGCGCCATTTTCCCTACGGCCCGCCTGCGCCCCAGACGGCCGCCGTTTACGGTGGCGATACCTGCGCTGTCATAGCCTCGGTATTCCAGACGTTTCAAGCCTTCGATTAAAATTGGGGCTGCCTGATGCTTCCCCAAAACGCCAATAATTCCGCACATGAAAATCAAAACCTACTGCCGGGCCCTTAGAAAAACCGCTACAGCCCTTTATTATACGACCTCAACAATAAAAATACACTTAGAAACCCATAGGTTGCATCGCCACTCCCGCTGACTGAGTAGTAACTTATTTCGCTTCATAATCGAAAAATTATAAAAACTCCAGCTCATTAGCTTGGAATCCTCAAGATATTTACCAATTTATAACGCCTCAGGATTGCATTATAACTATATTTCAGCGTGTTAATGGGCCAGAGACGGCAGAGTATGCACCACCCGGAGGGGGCAATTCAGGCTGAGTGCTAAATAAAGGCGCTCAGGATTGAGGCTCCGTTGTGAGAGGTCTCAATTGGCGTTTCGAGTGAGGTATCGGTAGATGGTTGCCTTTGAGAGACCGTAGTCGACCATCAACTCCCGGATTAGGATGCCCTTTTCTCGTTTCTTGCGGAGCTCGGTGATCTGGTCATCTGTCAGTGCAGGCCGTTTTCCGAACTGCACGCCTCGATCTTTGGCCTTTTTGATCCCGTCCATTTGGCGCTCAGCGCGGATCTCGGTTTCAAACTGGCCGATGGCGCCCAGCATGTTGAATAAAAGCCGACCCGTGGCATCGGACGTATCAATGTTCTGATCCAGAACGACCAGATCCACACTCTTCTCGCGTAGGGTCTGGGCAATCTGGCACAGGTGCAATGTGGACCGGGCCAACCGGTCGATGCGCGACACCAGCAACACGTCGCCTTCGCGGACATAGTCCAGGCACTGCTTGAGCATGGGGCGGGCGTCGGTGGTGCCGCTGCGCTTTTCTTCGAACAGCTTATCGCAGCCGCTCAACTTTTCGCGCTGCACATCCAGGGACTGTCCAACAGAACTGACGCGGGCGTATCCAACTTTAGCCATGGGGTCTCAAATATGTTTAGGGTTCGTGCGACGGTCATATTGAGACATTGATAAAGACATGGCAAGCGGATTGTCTTGATATCTATACTTTACGCGACCATCTATCAAGAAAGGGAACTCCGCATAGCACAGCGTACTGTTCTCACGGTGCGCCAACACGCAGCGCTTTTTGACCAACCTGCGGACCAGGCATCTTGGTTCATTACGCAAGATCTACAGGTACAAAATCTTCACGGCCAAGCGCGTATCTGAGGCCCAAGCAGAGATTGACGCCACCCTGCCCGGGTTTGAAACCCTGGGCACGACATTGCTGTTGACTGTATTGAATATTACCTGTGCCGCAGGACCTCAACAAGCGACGGTTCGCGAACCTCAATGGGAAGAAAAGGAGCAAGGCCACCCCCCAACGCATCGGAACATCCTTAGCGCCCTATTTAGCACTCAACCTGTCTCGCCCCTGCTGGGCTTTGATGATGTAACCCTTTGGTAGCAATTGTTAACAAAGTGAGAATAAGAGCCCTTTTCTTGCCACAACACCCTCACGGCGCCTCTTGATTGCGCCGTTACGCATGACCTCGACCAGATTTCTGCTGCGAGGATCATACAATGGCACAATGGGATACGAACCACCGGTTTGCGCATTTTCTGCTGCCGGTGACGGGCAAGGCACTTGCGGCTGCAGGAGCCGCCTGGCTGATTGCGGGCCTAGCGGCCCCTGCAGCGGCTGTGCCGGGGTCAAACCGCCTAAACCCGGCGGATGTTATCCAGGTCTCCCACCAGGTGCTGCCGCCGCTGGCACATGCCCGTTTTTGCCTGCGCTACCCTGTGCAATGCGCCCCAAGTAACAGTATGCGGCGCCCCGCCAGCTCCGCCAAGGCAGGGCTGGCGGAGCTTCAGCAGATCAATCTGTCCGTCAACAGGGCATTGGAGCCGCAGGAGGACGCCGTCTTTCAGGGGATTGCGGATGAGTGGGTCCTAGAGACATCTAAAGGGGATTGTGAAGATTATGCTCTCTTAAAGCGCAAATATCTTTTGGAACTTGGCTGGCCTTCAAGCCAGCTCAGGATTGCAACGGCGCTGACAAAAGATGGAACCGGGCATGCCGTGCTTATTGCACGCTTTCAGGGAGTTGACTTTGCCTTAGACAGCCTTAAGGGTGCTATTCGGCCCTGGCATGAAACAGGGTACAGGTTTCTTAAAATCCAGTCGAAGACGGATCCCAAGCTATGGTTTTCCGTTGAAAACAGGGGTGAAACAGAAAATATGTCGCACTCCTGAGAGACTGTCTTCTCCTTGGTGCCGCTGGCGTCAGGCCCCGCCACGTCTGACGATCACGCTGAGGGTACGCCAGACAATCCGTGCTTCCATGGCAAGGCTGGCATTGGCGATGTAGTGAAGGTCGGCAAGCACCTTTTTCCGGGTGGCTTCGGTGCCTTCAATATAGCCCAGCTCAACCTGGGCCCAGCCGCTGATACCGGGGCGCACAGAGTGGCGCTCTTGGTATCCAGGCACCTCAAAAAGAAACTGGCGCGCGTGGGTGATATAATCCGGGCGGGGGCCGATCAGGCTCATCTCACCCTTAATAACATTGATGATTTGCGGTAGCTCATCAATCCGCGACTTGCGCAGAAAACGTCCCAATGGGGTGATCCGGTCTTCTTCGAGCGGGCAATTCGCAGTGCGCAGGATTGTTTTCGCAGGGCGCATTGTGCGAAATTTATAGGCCGTGAAGGGAATGCAATTTCGCCCCATACGTTCTTGCGAATAGATGAGCGGCCCTTTGTTCCCGAACAGGTTCAGAATTATCAAAGCCGCAGCACAGAACAGCGTGACCGGAAGTAAAATAAAAAGGCTGACAAAAAGATCGAAACCGCGTTTCATGCCACTAAAAATGGGCATTTTTCTGCGGGCCGGTTTGCTGGGGACCCGTTTTCTGGGGACCTGTGCAGTCCTGCGTCCGACCTCGGCATAGAAATCACTATTCGGGAAGTTGAAACCAAACATACCTGCGCACCAATAACTAAAATTATATTTAAATCCTGACGGGTAAACACACCAACCCTAAGGATGTATTAACCTATGTAAAATTTATGTCAATTGATTCCACATAATTGCGGAGGTGGAAAAGTTATATCAAGGATTTAGGCTTTTCCTGCGGTTCAAGATCCAGTCTTCGTGGGGTGCCATTGTCTCGGACCACTTCAGATAGGCTGTGACCTTTTCTTGCGGACGGCCAAGCGCGCGCGCGCTGAATGCCATGCGCAACCAAAGGTCGCCATCATATGGGGTCCGGATCACGGCTGCCTTAAGGTGCTGCAAGGCAGCCTGCCGTGCCGCTGTCAATTCCTCGTCCATTGACGGCTGTAAAGGTGAAATGCCTTTTGCCGCAGCGGTCAGATCCACATTATACATGTGAAGAACGGCAATGGTGCGCAGCCTGCGCGGATCAAGAGCTGCAGCCTCCCCGGCTGGCCTTGCCAGCAGTGCGGCAATCTGCGGGGCGTCATCCTGCTCAAGCCGCCCCTGCCCGGCTTCCTCCGTCAGATGGTGATAGCCCTGGTAGGTCAGATGACCGCGCAAACCCTGCCACTGGACTGCGGCGCAAAATGCCGCAAGACCCAGCAGAACGGCTTTAGCGATCATGATAATAGCGGGCGTAGGACTTCCCGTAATAATAGGAAGAACCTTCGTAGCCTCCGTAGGCCGCGGCTTTTTTGGCATCAAACATATTCAAGAAAGCGCCGTAACATTTGCTGTGCAGCCGCGGATCGCTGCGCAGGATATTCTCGGCATATTTGACGTTACTGGCGCCCCATTTTGCAACAAAAAACAGCCCGTCCAGATTATGCAGGACCGCGCGGGCGTCGATCACCGGACCCAACGGGGGAAGGTCAATGATGACAAAGTCATAGGCCGCTGCGCAATCCGCCAAGAGACGCTGCATTTCCGCGCCGCCCAGCAGTTCGCTGGTATGTACCACGCGGCCCTTTCGGTTCGGGATGATATGTGCGCCCGTGCTTCTTTCAACATAAATCACATCCTGCAGATTGCCCCCTTCGAGCAGGACATCAACCAGCCCCTGTTCGATGTCCCCGCCAAGTGCCCGGGTCAGCCCCGGGTTTCGCAGATCGCCATCAATCAGCATGACCGAGGCGCCCTGACTGGCCAGCAGCCCGGCAAAATTGGCCGCCGTGGTGGTTTTTCCTTCGCCTGGGAAGCAGGACACCATTCCGATGACCTGCCCGGCACCAGAGGCATTCGCCTTCAGCGTGACGCTCATCTTACCCGTCCGCAGGGTTTCGGCGAAGTTGGAGAGCGGTTTATCGACACCGTAGCGCATAATCTCCGGGAAAATCACTTCCCGCCGCCCAAGCTTATCCATATGGTTTTGGGCTGCAGCCGAGATGCGCTGCTTGGCCTTCAACCGGACAAGTCCGCCAAAATACTCCAAGCCAAGGACATTCCTGACCTGCTCTTCGGTGCGCAGCTTGTTGTCGAGGACCTCCCTGATTGCGACCCAGCCGGCTGCCAGCATCAACCCAAGGAGACCAGCCAGCGCCGCAGTTCTGGTCAATTTTGGAGAGCTTGGGGAGCCTGGTGAGCGGGCTTTATTCAGGATACGCGCATCAGAAACCGGAAAACCCTGCTCTTGAATCGATTGCTGATAGCGCTGCAGGAAGATCGTGTAGAGGCTGCGCACGGTTTCAGCACTGCGCTCAAGCTCGCGGAGTTCCACCAGAGTTGTATTATCCGCCCCCTGCTGATCTGCAGCACTTGCCTGGGCCGCCTCCAGGCTGGCAAGGCGTTCGCGGGCTTCATGCACATCGTTGCGGGCGACAATCGCCGAGCGTTTGACCTCCTCAAACATCAGCTCTTCGAGCTGGACAAGCTGGCGTTGGCGCCGCTGCGTCTGTGCGTGATCGTCGCCCAAGCTGCCGAGAAGCGCGTTATAATCGCGAAGTGTTTCCAGATATTGTGTCCGCAGATTTGCGGTGATCGACTGTGTCGCCGTTGAGCTCACAAAGGTAGAGGTGTCATTCTGCGCGACAATGACTTTCAGCCGGTTGCTGCGGGCTTCAAGTGCCAGAAGCTCCGCCCGCAGGACTGACACCTGTTTGTTCAGCATTTCCAATTGTGTATCAGACGACAGATCTCCGCCCACGCCCACCAGGTTATGCTCGCGCCGGAAGGTTTCGACGGCATTATTCAGCAGGCTGGACTGCACCCGCAATTGGTCTGAACGCTCTTTCAGCCAATCCGTGGCGCGCTGGGTCGCCTCATATTTTGAGGCAAGCTGATCCTCGATATAGGCATGGGCGATGGCATTGGCGATCTGTGCTGACAAGGCGGGCGACACCGAGGTGTAGCTGACCTGAAAAACACGGCTGCGCTGAATTTGGCTTACCCTCATATTTTTCCGAAGGAGAGAAATAGTATCCTGTCGGGCCTCTTGCGCAAGCTCCTGTTCCGTAGCGAGAAACTCCGGTATCTCGTCTCGCATCAAATCCAGAATGACCCCTGCGGCGCGGCGCAGAACGCCCTTCAAGCCATCGACGACACGGCCCGGTCCGGTTTTGGGTTCCGTCAAGAATAAGTTATTCTTGGCCAGATCCAGCGAATCGACCACCCGCTCGGCAATCTGTTCGGACCGCAGCACCTGGATCTCGGTCGTGATCTGGTCTTCATCCAGGCTGACACCAGATACACCCGATAATTCGCGTGCATTTTCGGCGTCCGGAGAGCCGATACTGATATGCGTCTCCGATGTATAAACCGGTGTTGCCGTGACCACATAAGCGATGCCCAGCATCAGCCCGGCAATCAATCCTAGCACAAGGACGTGCCAGCGCCGCCGGGCAACCGCAAAGACCTGAAACAGGTCGATGCGATCCTCATCCGGCACCGCCCCTGCTGCCTGGAAGCGGGCAAGCATGGTGTCGTTTGTCATCTTCTGCATAGTGTTCCTGGAGGTTTGTTGCAACCGGACTGTGGCCGGACTGTGGCCGGACTGAGAGGAGGTTTAGAAGACTATGCGGAGCTTCAACCCTGGATCACCCCGTTGGGCTGACAGCGCCGCTGGGAACGCCTCCTGCATTGCTACTGCCGGAACCTGAGGCACCGGGAGTGTTGCCCGAGTTGCCGCCTGCATTGTTGCCGCCTGGCACCCCTGCCCCGGTGGATGGAGTCCCGCCCGCCGCAGCAGCACCACCGCCGATGCTTGCCGCGCCGGCACCTCCAGCATTGGCACCTCCAGTATCGGCACCTCCAGCGTCGGCACCTCCAGTATCGGCACCTCCAGCGTCGGCACCTCCAGTA
>Ga0209826_1001432_pt1 | contig 16646 bp, 16 predicted proteins | sample GOMGulsemesocosm_5_FD_184637 | JGI IMG/M metagenome (GOLD analysis project Ga0209826, IMG submission 184637) | Methane-oxidizing microbial communities from mesocosms in the Gulf of Mexico - GOM15C Gulf of Mexico (SPAdes) (version 2) | ecosystem: Environmental > Aquatic > Marine > Cold seeps... | reverse complement strand
CTTTTCGTTTTTCACACAAAGATAAAATCACCGAGTTACTGTTTTCTAATCTAATGGAAGTGTTAAAACTTTACAAGATATTAGAATCTTTTGAAGCAAGCGATTACATGAATACCTATAGTGTGATTAAAGAATTTAAAAATAAAAAAATTGAAAATGTCTTTTTGATTTTGGCCTTGGCATTTCCTCGCACGACGATTATTCAAGCTCGATCAAATTATCAAAGTAAATCTCAAGAAAAAAGAGCATTTGCCGTTGAGCTTTTGGATAACTTACTCAGTACAGAAATAAAAAATAGTGTGATTCCTATTTTAGAAGAAGTTTCTCTATCTCAAAAAATCACTCGCTACAGCAAAAGGCACGCTTTAGAAGAATACAATCAGACGCAATACTTTGAAGAAATATTAACAGATGAGTATCAGCCCTTGGTGTTAAAACTCTCTTTGATCTATGAATTGGGAAAAAATAAAAACAAAACATTTATAAACCATTTTCAAAACTTGATATCTCATACCAATACAGACATCAATGAAACTGCCACATGGGCATTGAAACAACTTAAGTAAGGAACGTACATGTTATTAACCATTGAAAAAATTATCATTCTAAAATCCATCAAACTTTTTTCTGAAATCAATGAAGAAGATTTATTTAATCTGGCAACATCTTTACAAGAAGTGGAATATGAAAGTGAAGTAGAAGTGATCATTCAAGGTGACTTGGGTACTTCCATGTATATTGTCATATCTGGCGAAGTTGATGTTCAAATTGATGGTAAAAAGATTGCGACTTTGGGTGAAAAAGAAGTATTTGGTGAACTCTCAGCGCTAGATCCAGAGCCTAGAGCTGCCACAGTTGTCACAACTCAGACTACTTTATTGTTTAAAATTGACAATACCATTTTGTATTATCTGATTGCAGAGTATCCAGCTGTCGCAAAAGGAATCATTCGAATTCTATGTGAGAGAATACGAAATAGTAACTAAAATTTGGTGAAATTCAAAAGGCCAAGTATATGAATAAATCACTATTGTATTACTGTAATTTCAAGCAAGTTTATTGGGATATTGGGGTATAATCACAGCAACAAAAATAAGGACACCAAGTATGCCTAAAGCATCATTTGGAACATAGGGTAAATAACACTTTGCAAGAAACAGCACTAAATATACTAAAAACTGGTAATAACGTTTTCATTACAGGATCAGCAGGAACTGGAAAAACATATCTCTTAAATAAATTTACATTTTATTTGAAATCAAGAAAAGTAATTCCTACTATTGTGGCACCAACTGGAATTGCAGCGTCACACTTACAAGGTCAAACAATACATTCTTTTTTTAGCTTGGGAATACGAGATACTATAGATGATTCTTATATAGAGTTTTTATTGGAAAAGAAATATCTACAAACAAGATTTAAGAAACTAACAGTTTTAATCATTGATGAAATTTCAATGGTGTCTCCTGAAATATTTACCTCTATTGATAAAATACTCAGAGCTTTTAAACAAGATGATTCACCCTTTGGTGGTGTTCAAACAATACTTTCAGGAGATTTTTTCCAGCTTCCTCCAATCTCTAGAGGTGTAAAAGACAAACGATTTGCTTGGCAATCATCTTCCTGGAAAGAGTTAGAACTAAAGACTTGTTATTTACAAGAAAAGTTTAGACAAGATGACAATGTTCTCATTGGTATCTTAGATGAGATTAGAAGTGGTGAAGTTTCAAGTAACTCTTATGATATCTTGAACTCAAGACATCATAAAGATCTTGGAATTGACTTTACCCCAACGAAACTCTACACTCACAATATTGATGTGGATAGAATAAACAGCGATGAGTTAGCTAAGATCAACAATCCTGCTCATTCTTTTGCTTACAAATCAGAAGGATCAATTAAAAATATTGAGAAAATATTTAAATCTTCACTTGTACAAGAAGAGATGGTTCTAAAAAAAGACGCAGTGGTTATGTTTATCAAAAACAATCCTGAGCTTGGTTTTGTAAATGGTACTACAGGAGTCGTAATCAACTTTGATAAAGAAACAGGTCTTCCTATTGTGAAAACATCATATGGCCCTATAATCAAACTTAAATTAGAAGATTGGAATATAGAAAATGACAGTGGAAAAATCACTGCTAAAGTTTCACAAATCCCACTTAAACTTGCATGGGCAATTACCATCCACAAATCCCAAGGGATGACATTGGATTCTGCTGAGATTGATTTATCTAAAACCTTTGAAGTGGGACAGGGCTATGTTGCACTTTCTCGTATCAAAAATATAGATGGTTTACGATTAATGGGATTGAATGATAGAGCACTAAGTGTTGATCCTCTAATATTGCATATTGATGATAGAATCAAAGCAGCCTCACAAAAAGCAAGTGATGAAATATCTGCCGTGACTAAGGATAAACTTGAAAAGGTATTTGAAACCTACATCCTCAGCATTGGTGGAACTACAGACAACAGTATAATTGAGAAACAAGAAGCCTTTCTAAAATCTGAAAAAAAAGTAGTAGGGAAGAACGCTACTCCAACTCATATGCAAACAAAAGAGTTGATTGATACTTCTAAAACTATTTTAGAGATGGCTATTAGCAGAGGTATGAGTACAGCAACGATCATCAATCATCTAAGTGTTTTAAAAGAAGAAAATCCAGATATAGATTTACAAAAATTCATGCCCGATGAAAATACCCTTTCAAGTGTAAAAGTTGCCCTAGACAAAATAACGCAAAGAGGTAATGAAGACGATTTTAGCGAAAATGGCAAACCCAAATTGAAGCCAATATTTGAAGCGCTGGATTCTAAAGTAGAGTATTATGATATCAGAGTTTCATTATTGCAGTTAGGCTAGGTAGGTTGTCTGGTGGGCGTTGATAAAGATAAATACATGCACCACTTAAACGAAGTATGCTCTGATTATAATATGAGTGCTTCAGATGTCTACAGTACTTTACTAAGCAAAAATGATGAAGACTTTCCCTTATCATTTGAAACCATTAAATATAAGGTCATCAAAGATGTGCCTATTGATATACTGAAAAGTATATTTACGTATGAAGAGTTAAAAACTATTTTTATAGATACCAATATGAAGAAAATCAAAGATAAAGAAACAAGAAAATTTCTAAGTAGTCTTGTTTAGGATGTTAAGGGTGAGGGTATTTTGCCCTCACTTTTTTTAGTTTCCAAGTGGTTTTAAATGCTGATCATGCATTGTCGTCAAAAGTAGTTTTCCATTTTCATCAACATGAAACTTTCCATACTTTGCAGAATCATATTCCTTTGCCTTCCCTTCTTGAAAGAAAAATGCATTTGTAGCAAATTTTATTTCATTATTTCGTACCCTGTAAAATAACAATACCTCATTATCTAATAAGGTTTCATTTTCATGTAGCCGAACATAAGAAGCGACATTCTTATCATCAAGTACTACCACTACATGTCCATCTGAATTTTTAAGGTCATAACGCCCTTTTCTTTTATTGCTCGTTTCTTTAGAAAGCTCTTTGTGTATTTCCTCTGAAAGTCCAAAACGCAAAGCCATGTAGTCTCCTTGCATCAATGAACGAGGGTCGACGGGTGCCAGTTTAAGATACACTATATCTGTATTTGAAAGATGTTTTTCTTTTTCTATTATAGAGAAATTTATTAGAACAAGAGAAAGAACGAGTGTTATAACTGCAATAATTTTATTCATTTGATTCTCCCTTATTCCAGATTTTGGTTTGTTGTAATACCCAACGAAGAAATATAAAGATTAATCCAAGGATAAAGAGATGTTCTGATTTTTCCAGTAATGTGATTTCAAGTAAATAATAGTAAGAAGAGATAAAAATCAATAAAGACATAATACCAAAACCAATTAAAATACGGTTACCCACAGAAAACCCAAGCAATATTATCATCACACAAGAACTCAATCCTAATACCTCATAAGATGCAATGCAAAATATTAGTGTAATGATTAAGGTGACAATAACTGCAACCTGGGGTATTTCTTTTTGGTAAGGTTTCATTAGTTTCCAAACGACATATAAAAATACACAAGAACTTATGGTTTCTCCCATCCAAGGTTTAGTAAGTTGCTCAGTATTGGAAAATAAACTGAGGGCATTAAAAAAAGCTGGACTTTTAATTAGAATTAATGATAGAGCAAATCCATAGCCAATTGCAACAACTTTACGATGATGCATAGGATATGAAAACTCATTAATCCAAATCCACGCACATAAAAACATAATAAGGCCACTGGCAAGATAAGGCATCCCAAGTACGCTTAGCCAAGCAGCAAAAGAAAATGCTGCAAAGAAAGCTGAAAGGACACGATGAATAAAGTTTGGCATAATCAATGCCAATGAAGTTTGCATCAAAAACAATGCACCCCAGATCACTGCTTCCTTAGAATTTGATATATTGACAATACCATAGATAATTAAAACTTGCCCAGCAAGACTTAGCGATAGCCCAATGTGTTCAAAAAAATCAGATTTTTGATTTTTTAATAAGACAAATGCTCCCGCGATAAATATTATGCCTATAATAGAGCTGGTTAAATACTGATCAAGTATATCTTTAAATATTAACGCAATAAAACCTAAGATAAAAATGGAAGCCAACCATCCCGAAAAGCCAACCAATGTCTTTATATACCAAGGTGAATCATTTACAGTTTCAAGAGGAGTATCTCCTTTTACTATTCCTTTATCTACTAAAATTGACCATGTTGTATTTTGATTATTCATGATTTTATACCCATATTTAGTCTTTTCAACCATAGTGAAGAAATAGTTCCTAAAATGATGACAAGCAATGACATTATAAATAGTTCACCAACATCAATTTTAGTAAATGAATTAAAAACGAATGATGAAATAACAATAATCCCAGATATACAGCCTCCTGTTAACATAAACAAGTCTGCTTTAACTTTCTGATACAAATAAAAATTTGCGCCCATCCAAGAAAACCACACTACTGCTGCTATCATGAGATCAGTATTATCTTTGAAAATTGCATTTAGAGTTAGCGATGTCAATGTAACACCACTTGCTAAAGCCAGTAAACGAACACTCCATCTCACGTCTAACCACGGTCTATATTTGGATAAAATTTCCCATACAACTAAAACTAAACTGTTAAAGCAAAAAATCAACCACATGGTTAATTCATCTGAATTGAAAAATGCTCCAAAAGTACCACCAAATACTTGATTATATAAAACAATCGTCAGATTTATTAATACTACCCATATAATCCACATAGCTGGAAATTTACTAATATAAGCCCAAGGTAGCATTAGTAGGGACCAGTTAAAGAACAACTGCCATGGATCTGCACCTGTTTGATAGGTTTGACCAAAAAGAGCCATGGTTGCACCAAGAAACAGCGTAGCAAGAACAAGCGAAACTTTTCCAATTAGTTTATGATCAGCAAACTTATAATACACAAATATTGCACCAATGAGTAATAGCTCAAGCATTCCAAATTTAGCAAAATATCCAATATCCTTCCAATTGTAAGCAATGAAAAATATAGTTGCAACACCAAGTGAAAGGCCACCTAACCATAATAGTAAATTGTCAAGAAAAACTTTCCAGTCACCTCTTTTAGGATAGATGAGCGTTAGGGCCTCCTTGATTTTATCTGAAGGAATCACTTGCTGGTTTATAAGATCAATGATATATTTTCTATTACTTGACATAATACATACTTCTTGATTTCAAAGGCAATCCTTTTAAATTTTTCAGAAATATTATACCCATAACTCATTAAAACTCGAAGTAATGTATCTTATTTATTACAGTGCATAAGAAAATTTGTAATAGTATTGCAACAATTTGACCAGCGCAGTTTATTTAGCGAGTAGATTTTAATAGAGTAAAAAATATAAAGGGATATTATGAATATTGCAGATTTAGATATTGGTAAAAGTTCGGTTAGTTTATAGCATGAAACTAAAAGGGAAAAATATCAATATACTCTTACTGTTTTTAATTACAAATGCACATGCCAGTGGTACTGAAGTGATTTATTTCTTATTCATTGAAATGGTTTTGTTTATTTCCATTATTACTTTTATAATCATTTCTAAAACTTCGGCTAAGTGTAAATTGTTTTTATTTGCAGTTTATTATATGCCGATTTTTATGAGGTTAATTTTACTAAATTATTTTCTAATAGTTAGCAATATCGTTGATACCTCTAATGCAATATTTCTTCTAACTTTACTTCCTGTTGTGATTTCTTATCTTATATGTAAAAAATCAATTTTTATAAAACTAAAGATACGTCCTAGAGAATGAATCTCCATTCTTAATACTTTTGTTACTAACGATTTTAATATACTTAGCTTAGATCAGCTGAGGTGTAGTTCTATTTTTTAAAATATAATCGTAAACCTTGCACCATTGGCTACATTAACAGCTTTAATAGATGTGTTTTCATGTTGAGCAACAATGGTATGTGCGATGATTCCTAAAAGCTCTCCTAATGCAGCTGATTTTGATTGTTGAAATAGTATTTTATCTTTCTCATTGTTTTTATCTATTTCATTTTTTAATTCATTTTTGTATTTCTTGAAGTATTTTTCTATTTTAGAACTCATAGTATGGGAGGCAGTTATGGCCAAACTTAAAAAAAGCACATAAAGTAAAATCGTTTGAATGATATCTATTCTTACTGCATCTTTCATCTATTTTTTCTTTTGATCTAGTACCTCTTCAATATCATTTAGATATATTCCCGTGGCAATAACCCAGTTCCACTTAGGATACAGTTTAAAATAAGAGAGTTTTTTTTCTACTTTGTGATTGATTGGGTTTGTGTAAAAGTAGTCAGTATAAGATTCCCCTTTTTTATTGATATTGTCTAAGAAATCTTTTTTAAACTTTTTCCCATTTACATCGCTATACTTTGTTGAAATGAATTCACCTATTAAAGCTGGTATTTCTGTTTACAATGAGTTTGGCAAATTTATCACCGCCTTTAAAATCATAAATCTTGTAAACAAAAAAGTAATCACTTTTATTTTTTCTAAAAGAAATACTATTGATTAATCTTTTAGCCTCTTTTTTAAGTTCTTCATCGTTGTTGATTTTTGTTTCATTGTATTTTAAAATATCTAGAACAAGGTTAATCTCTTTTCTCAATAATTCTCTTTGCTTCTGTTTGTGTTGGGCAATGAAATTTTTCATTTCCAAATTAAATTGTGAATGTCTGTTTTTTACATATATATAAGAGATTAAGATAATCATAATTGACATTATGATTATAAAAATATAGATGATACTTCTTGATATGTTTTTTTCATGGTAAATTTTTAGTAACATTGCAACTGAAAATAGTTGTATTGTGACAATAGTAAGTGAAGAATTATAATATTTTTTTAGCAGTATTATGTATAATTTTGAGAACGTAGTCGATACGTAGAAAAATAAGACCTAGACAAATATGAACTGAGTTTATTCTAATTCCCTTTATCTAAAAATGAAATTTTTTCTTTTAACGTTTCTTTAGTAAAAGGTTTATTTAAATAATCCAAAGCTCCTAGTCCAATGCATTCATAAACAATAGTTCTATCATCCATAGCCGAAACCATAATTATTTTTGCATTTGGATAGTCTAAAATGATTTTCTCAACAGTCTTAAAACCGCTTAAATTTGGCATGTTAATATCTAACATAACTAAATCAGGAAGATATTCTTTGTACATATCGTACCCTATGAGACCATCTTCAGCCAAACCAACTATTTCATGTCCCAATTCTTTAAATAACTTTGAAAGAGAAAATCTTACAAGTTTTGAATCATCTACTATTAATATTTTTGACATAGTTATTTCCTCTTCTTTACTTATAAAATCATATGTCTATTCTAATCCCTAATAGATATAAGTATACTTAGTATGACAACTTAATATACATTACTAATTCAATTTTCATTTTTTAAGCTGGCGACTGTCTCCTTTCTTTTGTATTAAAACCAAAGAAGGTATTTATATCTTGCAACAGTGATTGATTTGTACTCAAGGAAAGTTGTTGGCTGCTGGATGAATGATTCAATGAAGACTTCATTATTAACTGATGCATTACTCATGTCAATAAAAAGAAGAACTCCACCCAAAGGACTTAATTGGCATACAGACAGAGGTAGTCATGAAGTGAAGCGGAATCCTATGAGGTCATATGTAGCATATGAGCATAAGAATATACTCAAAAACATATGCCACCTGTTGAGTTTGAAGAAAAGATGTTACGTTTAGAAATGCTTGCGTAAAATACTAATTTACTTGTCGTATTTCTCTACAATTAAGCTATTAATAGAACTCAAACAATAGAGACTAGTGTATATACTAATAACAATTGATATACTTAGAATTATACCAAGCCAACTATTTATTATCATATCTGTTATGAATAACGTAGATAATAGTGTTATTGAAAATAACAACTTGGCAGTAGAATTTTTTCTCATTTAACTTTTAAATACTAAAACCTTTCTATATAGTTTTTTCCAAGATTGTTTGTTTACATTTTCTTTTAAAAGTATAGTAATTGCCTGATTAAAAACATTTTTTTACGGACTAGATACTTATACTTTGAATATACACCGTATATAAAATATACTGATAATAACACCATGCACACATGAATAGATAATTCTTTTATCTCAATTGTTTTGAGTATCCACTCTAAGGAATCAATATAAAAGCTCGTCATTTCTTCATGGTTGTTTTGATAGATTTCTAGAGATTGAATAAAATCCCTAGCATTCTCTTTTGCTATCTCTAAGAATAAAAACACAATCCCTCTAATTTTATTTCCTTTATTGGCTATATGATATATAATCGTAAGGTGGAGCTTCTAGGTTTGGGTATTTAAAAAATATTTAAATGGTACTAAAATACTGGTTTAAAAAGTAATTATCACAACTACCCTAGAAAGTTTTTTACTTATGGCAAGTAAATACCAAGCACTTTATTTTTTATATTGGTATTCCATGTGGCCTGATACATCAGCATTATTCATTGCACAAGCACTAAATAGTAGCATCAATCCCAATAGACTTATTTGTAAAAGCTTCTTCATGTATTGTCCTCATTTATTGGCTCAAGTATTTTTTTAATATTTACTTGAATTTGTTGTTATACCTGATTAAAGTTGACTGTCACCTTTAATCCAAATCTACGATGATATAAGCACAAATTTGATAAAATGCAAAATAATAAGAGTTTCAAAATCAAAAGGTTTAATAATAATGAGTGAGAGCAAAGATTTTTTACGTGTCAGAGTTGAAGAAGACTTAAAGTCAGGCAAGTACAAGCAGATTATTACAAGATTTCCACCTGAGCCTAATGGCTTCCCACATATTGGACATGCTAAGTCTATCTTTATCAACTTTGGTATAGCTAAAGATTATAAAGGTCACTGTAACTTAAGAATGGACGATACCAATCCAACCAAAGAAGATACTAAATATGTAGAGGCTCTTCAAGATGCAGTTGAGTGGCTTGGGTTTGACTGGGGTAACAATGTAAAATTTACTTCTGATTACTTTCACAAGATATATGATTATGCCATTGAACTTATCAAAATGGATAAGGCCTATGTGGATAGCTTAAATGAAGAAGATATGCGTGAATACCGTGGTACAGTTACTAGTGCAGGAAAACGTAGTAAATTTGCTAAGCGTAGTATTGAAGAAAACCTTGACCTTTTTGAGCGAATGAAAAAGGGCGAGTTTAAAGATGGTGAGCATGTGCTTCGAGCTAAGATTGATATGGGTGCAGCAAACATGAAGATGAGAGATCCTCTTTTATATCGTATCAGACATGCCCATCATTTTAGAGCAGGGGATGAGTGGTCTATTTACCCTATGTATGATTTTGCTCATTGTTTGAGTGATTATATTGAAGGTATTTCTCACTCAATTTGTACACTAGAATTTGAAAACAACCGAGATATTTACAACTGGGTATTAGATGAACTTGGTTTAGAGTTGCCACGTCCTTACCAATACGAGTTTGCAAGACTGGGTATCAACTATACAGTTATGAGTAAAAGAAAGCTTTTAGAGCTTGTTGATGGTGGTCAAGTGAGTGGTTGGGATGATCCTCGTCTTCCTACTATTGCTGGATACAAAAGAAGAGGGTATACCAAAGAGTCTATTTTAAACTTCTGTGACCAAATAGGAATAGCTAAAGCAAACTCAATGGTTGATGTATCTCAGCTTGAATTTTGTATACGAGATGATTTAAATAAAAAAGTGCCACGTGTTATGTGTGTACTTGATCCTATCAAAGTAACTATAGAGAACTATGAGGGGAGTGAAGTGATTGATGCTTCATACTATCCACATGATGTGCCAAAAGAGGGTTCACGAGCTTTACCATTTTCTAGTGAGCTTTATATTGAACGTGATGACTTTATGGAAAACCCTCCAAAGGGTTACTTTAGACTCACCCCTGAGCAGCCAGTTCGTCTTAGACATGGATATATTATCACGTGTAAGGAAGTTATCAAAGATAAAAGTGGTAATGTCGTTGAGATAAAAGCACAGTATCATCCTAATTCTAAAAGTGGATCAGATACAAGCGGTATCAAGGTTAAAAGTGCTATCCAATGGGTGAGTGTGAATGAGGCTAAAAAAGTTGAAGTGAGACTTTATGATAGATTATTTAAAGATGAAGCTCCTCAAGGACTAGAAGATGTAAATCCAGACTCTTTAAAAATCATCAAAAATGCATATGTTGAACCCTCTGTTATATGTGAAAAACCTGATGAGAGATTTCAGTTTGAAAGACAAGGGTACTTTTATGCTGATCCTGTTGATTACACAGATGAATCACCTGTGTTTAATAAAATAGTTGGACTTAAAGACTCTTGGGCTAAGAAGACAAAAGTTACTCATAAAGCTGATACCATTACACATAAAGGTAAAACTGTTACACATAACGAGCAAGTTGTAGGATCTGAAGTATCTATGAGTGAAGAGGAAAAGACATTATTTGATAAGTATACTGTAGAACTTGGACTCAACAGTGAAGTGGCTAATATTTTAGCTCGAGATTTGTATCTCTCAGCATTTTATGAAGAGGCCTTATCTACTTTAAATAGTCCTGTTGGTTTGGCTAATATCATTGCAAATGATGTTGCCCGAGTGATAAAAGAGACTCAATCAACTGATTTGAAATTTACCGCAACGCAAATTGCACAACTTGTTAAAATAGTTGATGATGGAACTATTTCAAGCAAAATTGCAAAACAAGTATTTGAGAGTATGGTAAAAACTGGTGAAAATCCTAGCCAAATAGTTGAGGATAAGGGACTTGTTCAGATAAGTGATCCCGCTGTAATTATTCCGATTATTGATGAGATAATTGCAAAAAACCCTGACAATGTAGCGAAATTTAAAGCAGGGAACACCAAACTTATAGGCTTTTTTGTAGGCCAAGTACTAAAAGGTACAGGTGGAAAAGCGAACCCTAAAGTGGTAAATGAACTGGTAGCTGCGAAATTAAAATAACAAAGTAATAAATCAAACCACAAAAGGTCAGTTATTAACTGGCCTTTACATTCTTTCTATGTTTAATCAATAAGCTAAAATAACCCACTATTTAAAACGTTAACTATGACAGCAATGTTGTACTATAAAATAAAAAAGTACAAACATGGAAGACTCAACAATTTTTATTATTATCACTACCCTAAATTTATTCGCATATATCAGGCAAACCATAAAACTATATACCTCTAAAGACTCTCAAGGTGTCTCTTTACAAGGCTACATTATAACAATCAGTTCTATGCTTTTTCTATATTTTACTGCTGAATCCCAATATATTATTTATATAGTTTATTTTGAATTTATTATTCTTTTTTTGATTATCTCTTTTGCCTTTATTTATGACAAAACCAACACTATTTTCAATGAAAATAAATTTGATTTCATGATAAGTTTTCTTTGTTCTTGTGTTTATATTACAGGGATTTCTCAGGCTATAAAATCTTTTAAAAGTAAAGAAAATATCACGAGTGTTTCTATTAGCTCGTATGTAATATGGTTCTTCTTTAAAATTGGAATTATTTTTATGGCCACAAATCAATTAATAATTGTAGCAACTTCTGTCACCCTTTTGGTGTATTTGTTCATAATCTCGGATACTATTTTAAAAAATATGAGATTAAAACAAGACAATATTTCTTTAGAAAACTGTAAAGTTGTACTTGCCTAGGCAAACAAAATATTCATCCCAAATGTAGTTAAGAATTTTTGGATATAATTGCATAAAAAAATACGGATACACTATGAAAATTGATGATAACTTTGTTGAACTAATACTACATGACTTTATACTAAATAAAAAACAATGCGAGATTTTGGGATTTTCCTTTCCCCCTGCTGATGGCTGGGAATCACTGATTATGGAAAAAGATATATCAACTGCTGATACCAACTTACTTATTCTTTTAAAGGGAAAGTTGGCTCTTAAAACACAAGAGCAAATTGTAAAAAACTACAAAACTCTGTCAAACTTTAGAAAGCCAAAAATAGACAACTCAGAGAAAAAAGAAACAGCTTCTGTGAAAAATACTGAAGTAAAAGATATGCAAGGTATTAGCATTTATTGTGATGGTGCATGTTCTGGAAATCCAGGAAAAGCTGGAAGTGGAATAGCTGTTTATTCAAAGGGAAACAAACCTGTTTTATATCATGGTGATTATGTGGAAAATGGTACCAATAACATCGCAGAATTAAACGCTTTGCATAAAGCAATGAAGCTTTGTAAAGAATCACATCCTACTGAGCATATAACTATCTTTTCTGATTCAAAATACAGCATTGATTGTATTACTACTTGGGCGTATGGTTGGAAAGCCAAAGGCTGGACTAAGAAAAGTGGTGAGATTAAAAACCTTGAGCTTATAAAAGGTGCCCATGAACTTTTTGAAACCCTTAAAAATAGAATCACAATCAAACATGTAAAAGGTCATGCTGGAATTGAGGGAAATGAACTGGCTGATAGAATGGCAGTGTATACGATCAAATCTAAAAGTCAAAATTATGAGATATATACTTATGAAACTATTAATGAGGTTTTGAGTTTAACTTCATACTAATAAAGTGATTTAGAATAGTACCTCATAGTAAAATGAGGTACTGTGAATATTTAACTATTCTTGAATTAGTTTTGGTAAATTTATTCTAAAGTGTGTATACGCGTCACGCGTCTCTACTAGTATCTTACCTTCCATACTTTCTTCGATAAGCATTTTAGCCATGTAAAGTCCAATACCCACACCTTTATCTTTAAACTTAGTACTAAAGTAAGGTTCGAAAATTCGATCAATTATTTCAGCGTGAATACCTCCACCATTGTCAACTACATTGATCTGTATAAAGGTATCTAACTCTTCAGTATATACGTCTATTCTTTTATCATGTTTATTTGTTTTTTTAAAATTAAAAATTGAATTATCCAATAAAACCATCACAACTTGAATTAATTCATTTTCATGATTTTTTAAATGGATCTTGCTATCTATATCTATGTTAAAATCTATATCTGTGATTTTAGCTTTAATCAAAGTTTGAGCTTTAGATATGGCACCATTGACATTGAATAGATTCATTGTTTTATTTGGATGGAAAAAACCACTAAAATCGTTGATGGTGTCAGACATATAAAAAATATTATTTTCAATGTCATTAATATGTTTTCTTATAACACTTTTATCTGTTGGTTTCTCATCTTCCATCAGTGTTGCAATGACCTGATTTGATACATTGATGCGATTTAATGGCTGTTTCCATTGGTGGGCAATATTTGCAATCATCTCTCCCATACTTGCAAGTTTTGCTTGTTTAAATATATATTCATCTTTTTCTCTACTTAAAGCTACTTCATTTTTCACTGTAACTTTCAGGTCTTCGTTGAGCTTAATAATTTTACGTTTAAATACTTTTTCTCTTTGAATAAGAACAATTAAAAATATTATAAACAAAGTAGCAATACCTAGAATCTTAAAAATCAAATCATAATTGACCACTTCTTTGTAACTTAAAGATGAGAAGTCACTCACTATTAGGTCATGTTGGTTTTTAGTGATACCAATGATGAGTTTATTTAAGATACGTGTTAGAAGAGTGTTTTCTTCATTGACACCAAAACTCAAAGATACATTTTCCTCAAACTTTCCACCAATATGTATAGAACCTATGGTTTGCTCTTTTAAAAAGTGAACAGCGCTTGGGATGTCTGTTATGAGTCCATATACATTATCATTTTGAATACGATTTAATACCTGTTCAACATCAGTAATAATGGTGAAGTTTACTTCTGGGTATTGTGCTTTTAAGTAATTAACGTTTAGTATTGAGTTTGAAATAAGTACTTTTTTATTTTTCAACTGTTCAAAATCATATATAAATGAATTGTCATCTTTAGTAAGTAATACAAGAGGTAAGTTCAAGTAGTTTTTAGTGTAATTAACTCCATAGTCTTCTTTTTTTAAAAAAGTTGCAAAATCACATTTGTTATATTGAATATATTGTTTTGCAATGTCTGAATTTTCTACAGGAACTATGTTAATTCTTTTTTCAAGTAGTTTTTCAAATAGTAGTTTGTACTTAGATATGATCCCAGAAAATTCGCCATTTTCGAGTTTTTGATAGGGGTATTGATTGCTTTGTACACACATGCTAAAGTTATTTTTGTTTTTTAAAAAACTCAATTCTTTTTGGGTAAATTTATGTCTTGTAGTTTTGTAGTTAAACAGTTTGACATCTCGTGTATTTGAATTTTTGATATATCCCATAACAGCATATAAATCAACGATTCTTTGTAGTTTTGCATTGTCTAGGTTACCCAAACTATTGTTTTTGTAATAAGCCAATTTTTTCAACTCTTGTGCTTCAAAGATGAGTTCTTCTTTTGAGAGTTTTTGATTGTTGTAATTTTTTAATATGATATCAACGGTTTCTTCAATATTTGAAAATGCATACTCCCATCCACGCAAAGATGCATCTCTAAACGACTCAACTATTTGGGGTGAAGTGTTTTCTAACTCATTATTGGTAAACAAAAAATCACTATACATATCAAATCCATAATCAGATGGATTGTATACATGAAAAGGAATATTTTTATTGTTTAATATGAAAGGTGCTTTTGATAAATATGCTGAGATTATATCTGTTTTATCTTCTATCAAGTCATTGATATTATGGGTATGTTTTAAGTAGGTGATATTATCCAAATCAATATGCTGTGATTTTAGCATTGCATTAATTGAGACTTGGTTAGCATCATCAATGGTTGCCATCAACTTTTTATTTTCAAAGTCTTTTATGGAATTGATATTTAGGTTTTGTTTTGATAGTAAAACTAAGGGTGCATTTTGAAATAGGGCATATAGAGATACTATATTATTGTACTTATTTAAGTAGTCTAATATAAGTGTTTCTCTTCCAATACCAAAATCGGCGTTACCAAGACTTACTTCTTTTGAAACATCGACTCCAAAATCAAAGGGTCGAATATTTACGTCTAATCCTGCCTCTTTATAAAATCCTTTTTCTTTTGCCATAAAATAACCTGCAAACTGGAATTGGTTAAACCAAGACAGTTGTAAGTTAACTTCTTTGTGTTCTTGTGCAAAAACAAATTTGGATATTATCAGGATGAAAAAAAATATTTTCATGTGAGACTCCCCTTTTTTAAATGGTTTCGTATAATATATTATTATATTTCTTTAAATGTGATTATAATGTAATTAAATATGAAGAAATGGAGATTTATTGCATTATATGGGATATTGCAGCCATTTTAAGAGAAAAAGGTTAATGAAATATTATCTATCTGAAAAATTTATGTAAACCTTTCTTGTGTCAATTTTTAGCTCAATACTGTCCCCATAGGATATTCCATCAACAAAGGGTGCCAAAATTTCTAAGGTACTTTTATTTTGTAAATGCTTGGTTTTTGTTTCTACATGAGGATAGTAGATAAAAGCGTCGTATTGCATTTGCTTATATATCAAAGTACAAGATACTATTGAGAATGTCTCAGCTGGGAAGTCTTTCTCCCATTGTAGGTTTTCAAACACATAGTCTGGTTTTATAATTGTAAATTCATGCTTAGAAATATCTATATTTAAAGTGGCTAAATATAAGCCTTCCATACAAAAACCTCTTTCTTCAAAAAAAGGTTTTTGCAAGGAGATACTTCCATCTTTATAGGGAGTTATAGGGGATGTTCCTGAGGCTATTTGATAGCCTTTTCCCAATACCCCTGTGAGTTTTTTCAACATAACTTAGATGATTCTATCACTTCCACCATCAATGGCAACTTGAGCACCCGTTGTTTTAGCGAAAGCAGATCCTGCCATTGAACAAACAAGTTGTGCTACATTGTCCGATTTGATTTCAGTTTTTAAAACATTGTTTGTTTTGTATTCTTCCACGCTCATACTGTAGTTTTTGGCTCGTGCTGCTAAAACTTCAGGTGTCCAAATAGCTGTATCAAATACTGCATGGGGATGAAGGGTATTTACCCTTACTCCATACTCTCCAAGCTCTAATGCAGCAATTCGTGCAAGCTGTGTTTGTCCAGCTTTTGCGACTGAATAAGC
>Ga0209826_1001431_pt1 | contig 16648 bp, 15 predicted proteins | sample GOMGulsemesocosm_5_FD_184637 | JGI IMG/M metagenome (GOLD analysis project Ga0209826, IMG submission 184637) | Methane-oxidizing microbial communities from mesocosms in the Gulf of Mexico - GOM15C Gulf of Mexico (SPAdes) (version 2) | ecosystem: Environmental > Aquatic > Marine > Cold seeps... | reverse complement strand
AGACGCGCGGCAAGACGCCTGAGCTCGGGTGGCAGATTGACCGCATGGCTGACAAGAATCAGAGTCGGGCCGGTCGCCGCCTTGTTCATAGCCAGCGTCTTCAGCTGACGCACAATACGTGGCGAGTCCATAAAGGGATGCAGGTCGCAGAAGACATAAAGCGCATTCTCGCCAGCCTCCCTGACCACATCCAGGGCAACCCCGGCATCGCGAGTGTCGCGCTCGGGATCAGGCTCTGCCCCGAAACCAAGCCGACTCAAACCGTCCAGATGATTCCACGTGTACCAGGTCTGCGCGCGCTGCACTGCCAGCGAGCCGATGGTCTCGAGAACCCGCAGCTCCTGCCAGGACTCGATGACAATCAGGCGGACGCGAGAATCCAGCACCAACCCCAGATCATGAATATCGTTTTTCAACCAATGCCTCCTATGCTGCGCCGCAGCCCTGCCACGCACTTGCCGATAGTGCCAATCCGTTTGCCTGCGTTACACTGCCGGTAAAGCGGTCACCGACCGCACCCTCAGCCAACCAAGGAGCACAGCGTGGATTGTCTGTTCTGCAAGATCATCGACGGCAAGATTCCGTCCAAGAAGATATACGAAGATGATCAGGTCTTCGCCTTTCACGATATCAACCCGCAAGCCCCAGTGCACTTTCTGGTGATCCCGAAGAAGCATATCGCCACGCTGGACGACGTCACCGAAGAGGATCGCGCCGTCATTGGCCATATGGTCTACACCGCGCAGAAACTGGCAAAGGAGCTGGGTTGCGAGGCAGGTTACCGTACCGTGTTCAACTGCAACGAACAGGGCGGCCAGACCGTTTACCACATTCACCTGCATGTCCTTGGCAAGCGCCAGATGACCTGGCCTCCGGGCTAGGCGCTGCAGGGCAGGAGACGCCATCATGAGCACGCGACACTACAGTTTTCTCGACCGCCTGCTGAATCAGGCAGACCAGTCACTGCGTACGCTGATTCCTGGCGCAGCACAGGCCCAGCGTCCGTCGCCGGCGCAGCATCTGGCTAACGTGCCAATGGACGATCACGAGCGCCAGCATATCGCCGGCCTGATGCGCATCAACCACACCGGAGAGGTATGCGCGCAGGCGCTGTATCAGGGCCAGGCGCTGACCGCCAAGCTACCCGAAGTGCGCTCGAAGATGGAGCACGCCGCGGCGGAGGAGATAGACCACCTGGCCTGGTGCGAACAACGCCTGAAGGAGCTGGGCAGCCGCACCAGCATCTTCAATCCGCTGTTTTACGGGATGTCATTCGGGATTGGTGCAACCGCCGGGCTGATCAGCGACCGCATCAGCCTGGGCTTTGTTGCCGCCACCGAACAGCTGGTCGAGCGACACCTTGACGATCACCTGACCCAGCTGCCGGAGGAAGACATCAAGTCACGGGCCATCCTGGAGCAGATGCGCGAAGACGAGATCGAACATGGCCAGCAGGCGCTGGAAGCCGGCGGCGCGGTATTCCCGGAGCCGATCAAGCAAGCCATGGTGCTGCTCTCCAAGGTCATGACCAAGGCGACTTACAAGGCCTGATTGATCGACCGGACGGTGTCGGGGTGACGCAAATGCAGCACCCCGAACAGCATGACCTGCAACAACTGCCGGCCCAAAGAGCCAACCTTCCTCAGCTTGCCGAACATCAACAGGCACTCCAGCACGTGCACACCCAGCACGATCAACGCGATCATCTGCAGGCGCTGTGGGTTGGGTACCGGAACCAGATTGAACAGACTGAGGATAACGGTCAGCCAGAAGACCAGCATCAGCAGCTTGCCTGCCAACATGAATGTACGCATGACTACTCCCTGATTGTTGTTATTGGGGAGCCCGATGGTAACTCACAGACGCTTGCATGAAAGGGCCGGGCTAGCCAACGGAGTGACCGCAGGCGCCACGAACCGGAAGTGCGGGCGCGCAGCATGCTGCGCCCGCTGCAGAACAATCAGTCGATTTCGACGATCTCGTAATCATGGGTCACTTCCACACCGGCGCGGCCCAACAGGATCGACGCCGAACAGTACTTCTCGGCAGACAGCTCAACCGCGCGTTTGACGTGCGCTTCCTTCAGGTTCTTGCCGGTCACAACGAAGTGCAGGTGAATCTTGGTAAATACCTTGGGCTCGACATCAGCGCGTTCGGCCGCCAGTTCGGTGTGCACATCCCGAATATCCTGACGGGCCTTTTTGAGAATGCTGACCACATCGAAGCTGGCGCAACCGCCCAGCCCTACCAGCACGGTCTCCATCGGGCGGATACCCATATTGCGCCCACCCGCCTCCGGCGGACCGTCCATTACCACCGTGTGGCCACTGCCGGACTCACCCAGAAACATGACCCCGTCAACCCACTTGATCGTTGCTTTCATCACAGACTCCCGCAGGAAAATCGCTCACAGGGCCGGGAGAATACCACAGCAACCTGCGGCATATGTCCGCACTGGTCATACGGATAAAAACTGGACATAATCCGTTTCAGTCTCACGCTGAGGCTGACACGGATGCCACGCATCTTCGGTACGCGCGACTACGGCCAGGACACGCTTTTAATGGTTTCAATCAACCTGACTACTAAAATAAAAAATCTGGATGCTTTTCTCGCCCACTGCCATCGCAGGAGGTTCGCCGCCCGCAGCACGCTGATTCATGCGGGCGACCAGTCGGACAGTCTGTTCTATATCGTCAAAGGGTCGGTCACGATCCTGATCGAAGACGAACATGGCCGTGAAATGATTATTGCCTACCTGAACCAGGGTGATTTCTTCGGTGAAATGGGCCTGTTCGACCTGTCACCGGCCCAGCATGACCGCAGTGCCTGGGTTCGCGCCAAGACCGAATGTGAAGTAGCGGAAATCAGCTACAGCAAGTTCCGTGAACTGACCCAGCGCGACCCCGAGCTGCTCTACGCCGTCGGTCGACAGATGGCCGAGCGCCTGCGCAAAACCACGCGCAAGGTTGGTGACCTGGCGTTTCTCGACGTCACCGGACGGGTCGCCGGCACCCTGCTTGAGCTGTGCAAACAGCCCGATGCCATGACTCATCCCGACGGCATGCAGATCAAGATTACCCGCCAGGAAATCGGCCGTATCGTCGGCTGCTCCAGGGAAATGGTCGGGCGCGTTCTCAAAAGCCTTGAAGAGCAAGGGCTGATCGACGTCAAAGGCAAGACGATGGTGGTGTTCGGCACCCGCTGAGCAGCGCCTGCAGCCAACCTCAAACACCCTGCGACGGGCCGGGCAGTCTGTTCCCGGCCGCCCCTGCACCTCGCCCCTTGCTCATGTACAATCGCTCACCAGGCTATTCCAACACGAGGTGAACATGGGCTTGAACAACGAGTGGATGCAACGCGACATTTCGGTGCTCTGGCATCCCTGCACCCAGATGAAAGACCACGAGCACATGCCGGTCATCCCGATTCAACGGGGCGAAGGCATCTGGCTGCATGATTTCGAAGGCAACCGCTACATGGATGCCGTCAGCTCGTGGTGGGTCAACATCTTTGGTCACGCCAACCCTTATATCAACCAGCGCGTAAAGGATCAGCTCGACTCGCTTGAGCACGTGATTCTCGCCGGGTTCAGCCACACCCCGGTGATCGAACTGTCCGAGCGGCTGGTAAAAATGACGCCAGATCCGCTGACCCGCTGTTTCTATGCCGACAACGGTTCCTCCTGCATCGAAGTGGCGCTGAAAATGAGCTTTCACTACTGGCTCAACATCGGCAAACCGCAGAAGAAGCGCTTCGTCACCCTCACCAACAGCTACCATGGCGAAACCCTGGCGGCGCTGGCGGTCGGTGATGTTGCGCTGTACAAGGAAACCTATCAGCCGCTGCTGATGGACGTGATTACCGTGCCCTCACCCGACTGCTACTACCGCGCCGAAGGCGTCAGCTGGGAGGAACACAGCCGGCAGATGTTCACCCACATGGAACAGACCCTGGCCGAGCAACACGAGGAGATTGCCGCGGTTATCGTCGAGCCGCTGATCCAGTGCGCCGGCGGCATGCGCATGTATCACCCGGTCTACCTCAAGCTGCTGCGCGAGGCCTGCGACCGCTACGGAGTGCACCTGATCCACGACGAAATCGCAGTCGGCTTCGGACGCACCGGCAGCCTGTTCGCCTGTGAACAGGCCGATATCGCCCCGGACTTTCTCTGCCTGTCCAAGGCGCTGACCGGCGGCTATCTGCCAATGGCCGTGTGCATGACCAACGACACCATCTATCAGGCGTTCTACGACGACTACGAGAGCATGCGCGCCTTCCTGCACTCGCACAGTTATACCGGCAACCCGCTGGCCTGCGCTGCGGCGCTGGCGACGCTGGACCTGCTGGAACAGGGTAACGTGATCGAGACCAACAAGGCGCTGTCGGCGCACATGGCCAAGGCCACCGCCCACTTCGTCGACCATCCGCACGTAGCCGAAGTCCGCCAGACCGGCATGGTGCTGGCCATCGAGATGGTCAAGGACAAGGCAACCCGCGAAGCCTACCCCTGGCAGGAGCGCCGCGGCATCCGCGTCTATCAGCATGCGCTGAAGAACCAGGCGATGCTGCGCCCGCTCGGCAGCGTGGTGTACTTCATGCCGCCCTATGTGATCACGCCGGACCAGATCGACCACCTTGCCAGCGTCGCCTGGGAAGGTATCCAGCTGGCCACCCGGGACTGATCCCATGCGCGTATCCCGCTTTTATCTGGATCGCCCGCTGGCCGCAGGCGAGGTCATTCTCGACGGCGACGTTGCCCACTATATCGGCCGGGTGCTGCGTCTGGCGCCCGGCGCGCCCGTGCAGATCTTCAACGGCAGCGGTCAGGAATGGCCGGGCGAAGTCAGCGCGGTGAGCAAGCGCGACGTGACCATAACCCTGCAGCAACCGGTGGCCGGTACACCCGAGTCGCCGCTGCACACCCACCTCGGGCAAGCGTTGTCCCGTGGCGAGCGCATGGACTGGGCCATTCAGAAGGCGGTCGAGCTGGGCGTCAGCGAAATCACTCCGCTGTTTACCGAGCGCTGCGAAGTCAAGCTGCAGGGCGAGCGCGCCGACAAGCGCCAGGCTCATTGGCAGCAGATCGCCGTCAGTGCCTGCGAGCAGTGCGGCCGCAGCAGCGTTCCAGTGATCCATCCGCCAATGGCATTGCATGACTGGCTGTCCGCGCTGCAGGTCGACGTCAGGCTGGTCCTGCACCACCGCACCGAGCAGGACCTGCAAAGCCTGCCGGCGCCAGAGTCAGCCGCCCTGCTGATCGGCCCGGAGGGCGGTCTCAGCGCTGGCGAGATCGCGCAGGCTGAGCAGGCGGGGTTCCACGCTGCCCGTTTCGGCCCGCGGGTGCTGCGCACCGAGACCGCGCCGGTGGTTGCGCTGACCATGCTTCAGCACCTCTGGGGAGATGTCTGAGCGGGCGCGGTGCGCCTGCCAGAACTCGCCGGCCAGCCCTTCCAGTCGCTGCACCAGCGTCATCAGCTCGGCAGCATGCTCGTCGTTTTCGGCCATTGCCTCCAGGTTGGTCACGCTGCCTAGCCGGATACGCTGCAAACTGCGGCTGATTTCGTCACTGACACTGCTTTGCTGCTCCACCGCCGCGGCAATCTGAGCGCTGGCCTGACTGATACCGCTGACCAGCCCGTCGATGCCATCCAGCGCCTCGGTGGCATCACTGACACCCGCGGCGCACAGATCAACCTGCTGCAGACTCTCCTGCATTGCACTGACCGCGGCCTGACTACCCTGCTGCAACCCCTCAATCGACTGCCTAATGGTGGCGGTCGATTGCTGGGTACGCGCCGCCAGCGCACGCACCTCATCGGCGACCACTGCAAACCCGCGCCCCTGCTCACCGGCCCGCGCCGCCTCGATTGCCGCGTTCAGCGCCAGCAGGTTGGTTTGCTCGGCAATACCGTTGATGACCTCCAGCACGGCCGAGATCTGTTCGCTCTGGCTGGCCAGCGCCTTCAGCCGATCGCCGGATTCGGTAATCGAGGCGGTCAGCATGGCCATTCGTTCACTGGTGGAGCTGGCTACCCGATGACCATCGCTGGCACTGCGCTCTACCCCTCTGGCATCCTCGGCCGCCTGCTGGGCGTTACGTGCCACCTCCTGAACACTGACCGCCATCTGCTCGACCGCGGCAGCAACCTGCTCAGTCTCCGCCTGCAACTCGCTGCTGGCCTGACTGCTGCGTTTCACCGCGCCGACCATATCCCGGCTTTGCTGGGCCAGTCGCTGCGCCGCATCGCTCATGCGCCCAACCAGCGCAGAGGCCTCAGCCTCCTGCATGTCAAAGGCAAAGGCAATCTGACCCAGCTCGTCCCGGCGCCCGGTATAAAGCAGCTGACCCAGGGGGTTGTCAGCGATCGCCCGTGCCCGACGTGTCAGCGCACGCAGCGGCCCCAACTGGTGCCAGAGGCCGGTCAACAACAGCGCATAGCCGCCGGACAGGGTCAGCGCCAGTTCCGGCAGAGACGCGCCAGACGAGGCGAGGATGACACCCGCCGCACAGAGCATTGCGGCACTGCCCAATGCCAATCGGGCAAACAGTGAAAGCGCCGGACGCCGCAACGCACGCGGCACCTTGCCCTGCAGCAAAGCGGCATAACAGCGCTCGGCAGCGGCTACTCGCTCATCCGACGCACGCGTGCGAACCGATTGATACTCAACCACCCGGCCGTTCTCACGCACCGGTGTCACATAGGCACTGACCCAGTAGTAATCACCATTTTTACAGCGATTTTTCACCAGTCCCATCCAGCTTTTACCTGCCTTCAGGCAGTCCCACAGCTGTTTGAATGCCTCGGGCGGCATATGCGGATGACGGATGATGTTGTGGTTTCGCCCCACGAGCTCGGCTTGCGAATAGCCGCTAATGCGCTCGAATGTTGCGTTGGCGTAGGTGACGGCACCCTTGAGGTCTGTCGTTGTCAGCAGGTTATCGCCATCCTGCAAACAGACCTCGCTGTCGGTGATCGGTAAATTTACCTTCATATACCCCTCGCGGCGCAGTGGTGAACATCAGGGAAAAAGCAGACCTCTCAGGTCATCGGCACACATGGGAAAGCCCAGCTTGAAACCCTGCCCCAGGGTGCACCCTTCCTGCAGCATCAGATCAACCTGGCTGAGGTGCTCAATGCCCTCGGCAACCACCGCCAATCCAAGACTGCGGCTGAGCGCGATGATCGCCCTGCAGATAGTGAATTGCCGGGTGTTTTCGTGGGTCTCGTGCAGAAAGCTGCGGTCCAGCTTGATGATGTGAAGCGGAAAACGATTGAGGTAACCAAGCGAGCAGTAGCCGGTCCCGAAGTCATCCAGGGCAATACGCACGCCCATATCTGCAAGCTCGCGCAGGCTGGCCAGCACCCGTGGATCGTGATCGATCAGCAGGCTTTCGGTAATTTCCAGTACCAGACTGTCGGCCGCATAACCCGTGACCTGGAGGATCTCACGCAGGCGCTGGACGAAGTCCGCTTCCTGCAGCTGCCGACCCGACAGGTTGACCGAGCAATGCAATGGCCCCGCTCCTTCTTGCTGCCAGCGTTGAGCCTGTCTGCACGCCTGCTCCAACACCCAGTAGCCGACCGAGACAATCTCCCCCGACTCCTCGAGCACCGGAATAAAGGCGGCAGGTGAGACCGATTCACCGTCATGGGACCAGCGCAACAACACTTCGACCGCCACCGGCGGCTGGTTTGGGGCGTTCAGATCGAAAATCGGCTGGTAATGCAGAGTAAACTCGTCACGCTGCAGCGCCTGCAGCACGTTGCTTTCCAGCTTGAGGCGCTGACGTGCCCGCTGCTGCATCGACTGATCGAATCGCTCGAAGCGCGCCTTACCCGACTCCTTGGCGCTGTAAAGCGCCAGGTCGGCGGCCTGCAGGGCATCCTCCAGCCCCTGCCCGGGCAGCAGCGGCGCAACACCAATACTGGCGCTGACCACCAGGCAACGCTCACCGAAACACAGCGGTTCGCGCAACGCGGCAAGTGCCCGGGTTGCGACCGTTTCTGCATCCTCGGCGCAGGCCAGATCATCCAGCAACATGACAAACTCATCGCCGCCGAAACGGGCCAGTTGGTCCCCGGGCCGCAGGCAGCTGCGCAGCCGCTCGGCAACCAGCAGCAGAACCCGATCACCGGCGGCATGCCCGAGGCTGTCATTGATCAGTTTGAAACGATCCAGATCGATGAACAGCAAGGCCGCATGGCGCGCGCCGGGCCGGCTCAGTTGTGAGGCCGTGCGCTGCAACTGGATATTGAGTTGGTGGCGATTGATCAGTCCGGTCAACGGGTCATGCCGGGCGGCATGCTCCAGTTCGCGCTGAAAGCGCTGGCGCTCGCTGATATCGGTCTGCGAACCGGCCAGCCGCCGGCGCCCGGACAAGTCGACCTCAACCACGCCCCGGGTCAGCACCCACAGGTAGCTGCCGTCACTGCGACGCAGGCGGTATTCATGTCGAATCCACGGCGAGCCGCCCTGCAAATGCTGCTGGATAGCAGCCTGCAAGCCGGCCTGATCGTCCGGGTGAACGCGCTCGAACCAGTGCATGGAGCGCTGTCCGACCTGGGCCTGGGTCAAGCCAAGCATGCTGGCCCAGCGCTCGGAGACATAGAGCTGATCCTGCTGCAGATCCCAGTCCCAGATGCCATCGTTGGCGCCGCGCAAGGCATGGGCATACCGGGCTTCGCTGGCTTCCAGGGCACGATGCTCGGCATCGATGTAGGCGTCAGCGGCCAGGCTCATGTCAAAAAAGACAATCTTCAGCAGACTGTCGAAATCAGCCAGCCTTGACCGCTGCTCGACACTGAGGTCGTCGAACCAGTTACCGAGCATGCGACTCAGGTACATCCGATACGCACCCAGATACCACTTCAGTTCAACGCCGACCTGTTCGTGTATGTGCCCGATCCGCACACGCTCTTCCAGATAGCGCTGGTCAATCTCGCCACAGAACAGGCGACTGTAATAGCCCCGCTGACTATGCTTGAGGCGATCGACCAGCCCCTCGCCACGCAGAATCCCCTGTGTTTCAGGATACTGCTTCAAACGCTCGTACAGCGCCTCAACAAATTCGTGGCTGGCCTGCTCACCGAAACTGGCGATACGGCGTAAACGCTCCCCATCCGCGTTGCTCCAGTCGAGAAAATGCAAACGCTGTTGCAGGCCGCTGGCATCAAGCCCCAGTTTGTCGAATACCGGTTTAAGCACGGTTATCACGTCCATGGCGGTAAAAAGGCAGCGCTCCATAGGGCTGCCGACTGTTGTTATTCGGTTTTGCGCGGGCAACAAAAAAGGCGCTGTACTCCCGAGCTGTAAAAGCTCGGGAGTACAGCGCCTTGTCTTTCAGGCCCTTGCGTCCTGACCGGCAAAGCCGTCTCGTTGGTCAGGAAACACGCTACCCTAGGGAAACTCTGAAGAAGACTTCCTAATTTTGGCAAAATGTCCGGACTCCACCCGCCGAGTTTTCCGATGAAGCAGATGACCTTCGCCGACGCCGAGTACGCCGGCAAGCGCAAACAGACCCGTAAAGAGCTGTTCCTGATCGAGATGGATCAGGTGGTGCCGTGGAAAGGTTTGATTGCCTTGATCGAGCCGCATTACCCCAAGGGTGAAGGTGGTCGTCCGGCGTATCCGCTGATGGCGATGCTGCGCGTACATTTGATGCAGAACTGGTTTGGCTACAGCGACCCGGCGATGGAGGAAGCGCTGTACGAGACCACCATCCTGCGCCAGTTTGCCGGGTTGAGGCTGGAGCGCATTCCCGACGAAACCACCATCCTCAACTTCCGCCGCCTGCTGGAGAAACACGAACTGGCTGCCGGTATCCTGGCCGTCATCAATGGCTATCTCGGTGACCGCGGTCTGTCGCTGCGTCAGGGCACTATCGTCGATGCTACGTTGATCCATGCACCCAGTTCGACCAAGAACAAGGACGGCAAGCGCGACCCGGAGATGCACCAGGCCAAGAAGGGTAACCAGTACTACTTCGGCATGAAGGCCCACATCGGTGTGGATGACGAGTCGGGGCTGGTGCATAGCGTGGTTGGCACGGCGGCCAACGTGGCGGATGTCACCCAGGTCGACAAACTGCTGCATGGCGTGGAGAACGTCGTCTGCGCCGATGCCGGTTACACCGGGGTCGAAAAGCGCTCAGAACATGCGGGCCGCGAAGTGATCTGGCAGGTCGCGGCGCGTCGCAGCACATACAGAAAACTCGGCAAGAACAGCCCGCTCTACAAAGCCAAGCGCAAGATCGAAAAGGCCAAGGCGCAGGTGCGGGCCAAGGTCGAGCACCCATTCCGGGTGATCAAGCGCCAGTTCGGTTACGTGAAGGTACGCTTCCGCGGCCTGGCCAAGAACACCGCGCAGCTGATGACACTGTTCGCGCTGTCGAACCTGTGGATGGCGCGCCGACATTTGCTGACGAATGCAGGAGAGGTGCGTCTGTAATGCGAGAAATGGCCGGCGCGAGGTGCTCGCGCCGGCTATAAATCCGGAAAGAGGGGGATGATTTGATCGTTTTTTGATCGATTGCCCGCTTTCAAAATCGGCAAGGGCTGAAGTTGACGCGAAATACCCGGCTACTTCAGACCTTCCCTAGAGATCATCCTCTGACAAGCTTTGCAATAGCCCTTCCAGGCGATGACGCAACCCCGCCAGCTGCCGCGAACGGAAGGCATGGCGCGTCTGCTCCAGGGTGTCGATGGCATCCTCCAGGGCAAAACGCACGCGGCTGCGCTCGTTCAGCTGCTCGGGAGCGAGCCAGCGGCACAATGGCGCGTCACTGCAATCCTGTGGCTGACAGATCAGCTCACAGTCAAGCCCGGCCTGCTTAAGCGCCTTGATAATCGGGTCACGCTGCGCCGAAGATGCAGCAACAACCACCTTCGATTCGTCGGTCATGGCAGATCAGATAAATGATGAGTTTGATGTCAAATTGTAATCAAGCGCTGCACCAAAGACACCACAAGAGTCAAAAAATCGCCGCCTTTGCTGATCTGAATCAATGCCGTCACGCTTCCGCCATTACTCACACGCCGATTGACCGCCCCCGCCCCCTTGGGTAATGTTCAGCCGTTTGAACCATCCCGGATGAGGTAACGCATGGCCCGGAAGAAAACCGCCGCAGACTTCGAGCAGTCACTGGGCTCGCTGCAGGCACTGGTCGAGCGGCTGGAAAGCGCTGACCTCAGTCTGGAAGAATCATTGAGTGCCTTCGAGCAAGGCGTCACCCTGACCCGCGAATGCCAGCAGGCGCTCGCCCAGGCGGAACAGAAGGTCCAGCAACTGATCGAAAGCAATGGAGAGCTGAAGACAGAACCCTTTGACGGCGCCAGCGAATGAGCCCATTCGGTCAGTATCTTGAGCAGTGTCAGCAACGCATCAACGCCTTCCTGAGCAATCAGCTGCATACCCCGCAACCCCGTCTTGATCGACTCTACAGTGCCATGCGCTACAGCGTGGTCATCGGTGGCAAGCGCATGCGCCCGCTACTGGCCTATGCCAGCTGCGAGGCTGCCGGTGGCGAGTTGGCCCGGGCAGATCACGCGGCAGCAGCGGTGGAGCTGATCCATGCCTACTCGCTGATTCACGACGACCTGCCGGCCATGGACAACGATGACCTGCGCCGCGGCCAGCCTACCTGCCACCGCGCCTTCGACGAGGCGACCGCGATCCTCGCCGGTGACGGCTTGCAGGCGCTGGCCTTCGAACTGCTCGCCAGCGCGCCGGACTGCCGCCCGGATACCCGTCTGCAGATGGTCAGCCTGCTGGGCCACGCCGCCGGGCCGCAGGGCATGGTCGGCGGACAGGCGATTGATCTTGGCGCGGTCGGCGAGAAGCTCGACCAGAGCACCCTGGAAACCATGCACCGGCACAAGACCGGCGCCCTGATTCGTGCCAGCGTGCAATTGGGCGCACTGGCCAGCGAGCGGCTCAATGCCGAACAGCTGGCTGCCCTCGGCAGCTACGCCGACAGCGTCGGCCTGGCTTTCCAGGTGCAGGACGACATTCTCGACATCGAAAGCGATACCAGCGTGCTCGGCAAACAGCAGGGTGCCGACCTGGCCCGCGACAAGCCGACCTACCCGGCACTGCTCGGGCTGGACGGTGCCCACCGTCTGGCTGCCGAGCTGCGCGACCAGGCGCTCAGCGCAGTCGCAGGCTTCGGCCCCGCAGCAGAGCGCTTGCGCCAGCTGGCTGACTACACCGTTCAGCGCCGCTTCTGAGATAGCCCTGCGTGCAGTTGGGCTATCGGCCTGCATCGGTTAAACTGCGCCCTTGTTTTCCCGCCACCGACGTTGGCACCCAGAGCCTTGTTTGATGCCCAGCACTTTCCACGAAATCCCGCTCCATCGCCCCAGCACGCCGCTGCTGGACCGTATCGACGACACCGAGTCGCTGCGTGCGCTTGACGAAAGCCAGCTGCCCGAGCTGGCCGATGAGCTGCGGGCATTTCTGCTCTGGAGTGTCGGCCAGACCGGCGGGCATTTCGGCGCGGGGCTGGGCGTCATCGAACTGACCATCGCCCTGCACTACGTCTATCACACGCCGGACGACCGCCTGCTGTGGGACGTTGGCCATCAGGCCTACCCGCACAAGATTCTCACCGGCCGCCGCGAACAGATGGCCAGCCTGCGCCAGAAGAACGGTCTGGCCGCCTTCCCGCGTCGCAGTGAAAGCCCCTACGACACCTTTGGCGTCGGCCATTCCAGCACCTCGATCAGCGCCGGCCTGGGCATGGCCATCGCTGCCGGGCTGCAGGGCCTGGATCGCCGCACCGTTGCCGTGATCGGCGACGGCGCGCTGACCGCGGGCATGGCCTTTGAAGCGCTCAACCACGCCTCGGAAGTCGAAGCCAACATGCTGGTCGTGCTGAACGACAACGACATGTCGATCTCGCGCAATGTCGGCGGACTGTCCAACTACCTGGCCAAGATCCTGTCCAGTCGCACCTACTCGCACATGCGCGAGGGCAGCAAGAAGGTCCTGTCCAAGATTCCGCCGGCCTGGGAGCTGGCACGCAAGACCGAAGAACACGCCAAGGGCATGCTGGTGCCGGGCACCCTGTTCGAGGAGCTGGGCTGGAACTACATCGGCCCGATCGACGGGCACGACCTGCCTACGCTGGTACGCACCCTGAAGAACATGCGCGAGCTCAAGGGCCCGCAGTTCCTCCACGTGATCACCCAGAAGGGCAAGGGGTTTTCCCCCGCCGAGGCCGACCCGATCGGCTACCACGCCATCACCAAGCTGGAGCCCAAGGCCCCGAGCAACGGCGCCAGCAAACCGAAATTCTCGAACATCTTTGGCCAGTGGCTGTGCGACATGGCCGAGCAGGACGAGCGCCTGATCGGCATTACTCCGGCAATGAAGGAAGGCTCGGACCTGATTGCCTTCTCCGAGCGTTTCCCCAGGCGCTACTTCGACGTCGCCATCGCAGAGCAGCATGCCGTCACCCTCGCTGCGGGCATGGCCTGTGAAGGCGCCAAGCCGGTGGTTGCCATCTACTCGACCTTCCTGCAGCGCGGCTACGATCAGTTGATCCACGACGTTGCGGTGCAGAATCTGGACGTGCTGTTTGCCATCGACCGCGCCGGTCTGGTTGGCGAGGACGGCCCGACCCACGCCGGCAGCTTCGACCTGTCGTACCTGCGCTGCCTGCCGAACATGCTGATCATGGCGCCGGCCGACGAGAACGAGACCCGCCAGATGCTGACCACCGGTTACCTGCACGAAGGCCCGGCGGCTGTGCGCTATCCGCGTGGTACCGGCCCGGGCGTGCCCATCGATCCGACGCTGGAGCCGCTGCCGATCGGCAAGGGCCTACTTACCCGCCGGGGCGAAAAGGTTGCCATCCTCTGCTTCGGCACCCTGCACCAGCAGGCCAGCAAGGCTGCCGAGGCACTGAATGCGACCGTTGCCAACATGCGCTTCGTCAAGCCGCTGGACACCCAGTTGATCGCGGAGCTGAGCGCCAGCCATGAGCTGCTGGTGACCGTCGAGGAGAACGCCGTCATGGGCGGCGCCGGCAGCGCGGTCAACGAATGGCTGCTGGCCCAGGGTATCAGCCTGCCGGTGCTCAACCTCGGCCTGCCCGATATCTACGTCGAACACGCCAAGCCCGCTGAAATGCTGGCTGAGTGCGGTCTGGACGCTGCCGGTATCGAAGCGGCCATTCGCGCCCGCCTCGACCGTTTGTAAGAGCCTGCCTCTGGCAGGCTTGACCCACCCCGCCGAAAAGCCTAGAGTCCGCCCCACTTCCAGTCGCCTGGGTGTCCGGCCTGCAGTGCAGTCCGGGTGAAACGGGAAGTCGGTGAGAATCCGACACTGCCCCCGCAACGGTAAGGAATCGCAGGCCAGCCCTGCCAGCATCATCGAAAATGCCACTGTGCTCTGCATGGGAAGGCGATGATGTGTTGATTCCAAGTCCGGAGACCGGCCCAGCGCGAGTACAGCCACGGCAATGCCGTGCGACTGTCTGCTGAGGTGTCGCGGAGGGCGTCACCGGTCAGCGTGCAGCCGCCGCGCGGTGGCCTGCCTCCTGACTTCCCGCCCTCCTCAAAAGCCGAACTTTTGAGGAATCTATGTACAAGTCACTGCTGATCATTCCGGGCCTGCTGGCCTGTGCCGTTGCTCAGGCGAACGATGCGCTGTCGCTGCCCGACAGCATCATCACCGCTTCCCGTCAGGTTGAAGAGCGCACAGAAACCAGCGCAGCCAACACCGTCTTTACCCGCGATGACATAGATCGTCTGCAGCCGAACAGCGTGACCGACCTGCTGCGTCGCGTTCCCGGCCTGTCGATCACCACCAACGGCGGCCTGGGCAGCTTGAGCGGCATTTCCCTGCGTGGCACCAACGTCACGCAAACGCTGGTGCTGATCGACGGTCAACGGATCGCCAGCGCCAGCGCAGGCCAAGCCAGCCTGGAATTTATCAGCGTCGACCAGATCGAGCGGATCGAAGTTATCCGTGGCCCGCGCTCGGCCATCTACGGCTCGGATGCCATTGGTGGCGTGGTGCAGATCTTTACCCGCCAGGGCCGTGAGGGGCTGGATGCCCGTGTCAAACTCGGCGTTGGCAGCAATCAAACCTTTACCCGCGACTTCGGCCTATCCGGCGGCGATGAGCGCACCCGCTTCGCCCTCGGTGCCAGCCTGAGCGAGACTGACGGCATCAACCGCACGACCAACAGCGTCGGCGGTGACCGCGATGACGACGGTTACCGCAACCGCGCCTTCAACGCCAGTCTGACCCACAAGTTGACCGACGATGTGGAAGCGGGCATCCGGCTGCTGGAGCAAAAGGGCAACACCGAGTACGACCTCCTCGGCGACCCCGAGGACGACTTCAGCCTGAGCACCGTAGCGGCGCATCTGCAGTGGCAGGTCAGCCCCCTCTGGCGTACCCGCCTGGAAGTCGGTCATGCGGAAGATCGTCGCGATACCCGCTCCAGCCTCTTTCCCTCGTCCTACGACACTTACCGCGACTCCGCCAGCTGGCTCAACAACCTGAGCTTCAGCGACGCCCACAACCTGCAGCTCGGTGCAGACTGGTACGAAGACCGCCTGCGCACCAACGGCGCCTTCACCAACGACGAACGCTACAATCAGGCCGCATTCGCCCAATACCGCTTCAGCGGCGAGCAGATCAGTGCAGAACTGGGCATGCGTCACGACGACAACGAGCAGTTCGGCAGCGAAAACACCTTCAACGGCGCACTGATCTTTGCCCTCAGCGATAACCAGCAAGTGGTCGCGTCTTATAGCGAAGGCTTCCGCGCGCCGACCTTCAACGATCTCTACAACGCCTGGGGCTCCAATCCAGACCTGCGCCCTGAGCGCTCCAAGAGCTACGAGCTGCAGTGGCGCGGGCAGTTTTCGCAAACCACGCTGCAGGCATCGGCCTACCGACTGGACATCGACGACCTGATCCTGCTGGACAGTTTCTGGATCCCGCAGAACATCAGCGAGGCGCGCATCAACGGCCTCGAGCTGTCGGCCGAGCGCACCATCCTTGGCTGGTACACCGTCGCCTCGGCAACGTGGCTGGACCCGCGTGACCGCAGCACCGGAAAGCAACTGCCACGCCGGCCCAAGCGCCTGCTGAGCATCGACAGCGACCGCCAATTTGGTGATTTCGGCGTCGGCTTCTCGGTAGTCGCCAACAGCGCCCGCTACAACGATGCCGCCAACACCCAAGAGCTGTCTGGCTTCGGCACCCTGGAAGTGCGCGGCAACTGGCTGATGAGCGACACCACCCGCTGGGATATCAGCGTCAGCAACGTCCTGGAGAAGGACTACGCGCTGTCGAACGACTTCCTCGGCAACCCGTACCAGAACGAAGAGCTGAACGCTCGCCTGTCGCTGACCTGGACCCCGCAGCTGTAACTGCTACCTGCAGGCGAAACCACACCAACAAACCCCGTCCCGCACGGGGTTTGTTTTTGGGAAGGTCGTATATGGTCTCCTCCCTCATTGCAAGGCATCAGTTTTTGACGGCAAGAGCAGGTTGTCTGTCGTATATCCGGCCTCAGTGTGCAGCACAGTGCTGCGGGCCTTGATGAGCAGTCGCCACGTTTCGTCCTTATCGAGCTCGCGGCCTGTGAGGCCATGACCTTCCTCAGGTTTTCGATACATCGGTT
>Ga0209826_1001427_pt1 | contig 16668 bp, 14 predicted proteins | sample GOMGulsemesocosm_5_FD_184637 | JGI IMG/M metagenome (GOLD analysis project Ga0209826, IMG submission 184637) | Methane-oxidizing microbial communities from mesocosms in the Gulf of Mexico - GOM15C Gulf of Mexico (SPAdes) (version 2) | ecosystem: Environmental > Aquatic > Marine > Cold seeps... | reverse complement strand
GCGGCAAGTTACTTGAAGACATAGCTTGGATCATAATAGTTCCTAATATTTAATTTACTAACTCAATCATCAAATTCTAGTTTTATTAAGCCATGGTAAATAATAAAAAGATGAGGGGTTTGCATATTACTTTTGCTATAACTAGGTATCTCTCCATGCCGATAATTGATGAGCTACTTGAGGTTCCGATAATTATCTACATTAAATTCAAAACATAAGCGCACCACCAAGTATAACAAAAAGAATATATCAAAGCGCACAGTTATTATACTTCCATAATACCAGTATTGATCTAGATCAATGTTTTCAACACCATTGTCTCGCATAGTTAATCCTATAGAAATAAAGCTTAAGTCAATTTTAAAAGCCAGAGCCGTAAGGCCAGTTACAACAGGGGAAATAGTATGAATAAGCCGCAACCATTAAAACTTGGTCACCTTGTATTAAGAGTTAAAGACTTAGAAAAATCTATTGCTTTTTATCAAGATATCGTTGGTCTGAGTGTTTCTGATCGAGTAGGTAAGCGCATGGCATTTATGCGAGCAGGGGCTGATCATCACGATCTTGCTTTGGTGCAAATGAATGTTTCCGATATTGCTAACGCTAATAATATGTTTACCAATGTAGAGCATTTTGCCTATCAAGTTGCTGAATATAGTGATATTGAAGCCGCCACTAGAATGCTACAAGATAATAGCATTGAAATAGCTAGAGGACCTGGCAAGCACGGTTCAGGTGAAAATTGCTTTATCGTTTTTAAAGACCCTGATGGCAATAATATCGAGTTCTATTCTGATATGTTGCAAGTTACAGCTGAATCACCTTACGAAGCAAAAGTCTGGGCTGATGATATTGATACCTTTGATCAATGGCGTTGTGAAAAATTTGTTGTCGAACCGCCAGCACCAATTAAAGCTAAATTAGCAGCAAAAATTGCAGAAAATACTCAATTAAAAACCTAACTAAATATTTTATTAAATCCCTAAAGGAGAATACTTATGACTAAACCTAAAATTCGCCACTTAGCACTTTCTGTTGATGACCCATTTGCGACCGCAGAGTTCTACATGGATGCCTTTGACATGCATAAAGTTGGTGAAACTGACTCACCACTTGCCCGTGGCGTTTACCTTTCTGATGGCTATATATGTTTAGCACTTTTAAATTTTAAAAATGATCGTTGGGCTGGTGCTAATGGCCAAGCTTATCGCGGTATTCATCATATGGGTTTTGATGTTGACAACCTAGATGACATTGCTGAGTCAATATTAAACGCTGGTGGTAAAGACTTTGCTGGTCGCCCATCTGATAAAGAGGGTGATACAAGTACCGTTCTTTATGAGAAGAAATACTACGACAACAACGGCATTATGATTGATGTTTGCTCAAAAGGCTGGCCAACAAATCCTGAGAAAAAATAAGAAAACAATGATAAATCAAAGGCTGCCATTGAGCAGCCATTACTTTTTAAAATGAACTGGATTAAAAAGAACTCGATTAGATGGGGTTTGGTATTACCAATTTAAAAGGTAGTTTAACCCAAAAAACAACAAAGTGCGCTTTGGTGACATTACTACTGGTTGTTCTTTAGGTCAACTGATAGTCATAAGCTGACAGTTCAGGCTTAATTTGAAAGGATAACTACTACCACACTGCGGAAGTTAGCATTTGAAAATTAATACTAAAATTTTGTATGTTTTGATCTAGAGCAGACACTTATCCTTTAGTCCAGTATAACAGTAGCTAAAAACAGTTTTACTTAAAGCCTATTTCTCTTGGCAGCCCTGCCTATATTCAATTTTATTGCTCAAACAATATATCATATAAGAGTATATATTGTTTATGTCGAAGAATTTTACACTTTGCTCTTATATAAATTTAGCTTTCCAATAAGAATTCATTATCCAATTGTATAATCACAAGTTATTTTTGATAGGAACAGTTTATGCATTTTATTGAGGTTTGCTATTTGAAACTCTGGTTTGACTTGTATTCAGATTATAATAAGAGCTGTTAATTATGAATGTAGAGAGAAGGATAAAAGCACTGAATATAGAAGATAACTTGAGCCGTTTATCTATTTTGCAAGAGATAGTATTGATAGAGGCATTCTCTTTAGGTTTTTCATTGCAGTACACTCGCACAGTAAGTGATGGGGTGTTAGCTATCGCAAATAAAGGGAGTTGTATCCTTACTATAACACCAGACGGTATTTCTGAATATAACTCTCAGGTTGCTGTTAGGTAATAATTAGGCTGAGTTCAGTATGAGTTTACTAAATATAAAAGGTGTATTATCAAAACTCCATCGACGTCGGAGATCTGTAGAAAGCTATGAATGGTGGAACTACCTTAATTATGCCCAAAAATTTTCTGTAAGCTCATTGTATAAATTTGGTTATGAAATTAACTTTGTCAGAATGACGGATCATAAAAGCATCGTTGTTATGTCACTCAACGGTAATATTGCGACAATTGACAAAGATGGCTTAATTGACTCTAATCCTGATATTCAAATTAGAAATTGTCGGATGAACCGCCATTAACTTTGGCTAGCTTCAATGTCAACTCAAATGCCCTGAGCAGCCCTAAGCTTGGTAGCGATCTAACGTCAGCTAAGCGCACAGACGAGTCATAAAAACGAATTAGTGAAAAGTCTATATCGTATCTAAGAGGTCAAAAAATGACTATTTTAAATCGATGAATCATGTGAGCGCACTTAAAAGACGGATAAAGAACAATGGGTTTGCTGCAAAGTAAGTCCATTTTTTCTTTAAGGTGACTAAGATCTCAGTTACCAACAGTTAACGCTAATAGAGCTATATTTATATAGAAAAATACATTTAATACTTTATTCATTAGTAGCTTTAAGCCACTCTGTAAGCTTATTAAGCCTACATTGAGCTTCTAACTGTTGGACTGAATTAAGACCATCATAATTAGGTTCGTCTGGTATTTTTGTTGCTACTCTCACTTCTTCTATAGCATCCATAATTTTAGCTCCTTCAATAATGTATTGTTCACTTGAATGTTTTTTCGGTGAAGCAAGTAAAGCTTTGCTTACTGATTGTTTAAGACTTGTTGGGTTTAAAGCTAAAGTGACGTGGTTTAATTGAGCCGACCAACGCAGATGAGAGATAATATTCTTAACTGGAGAAAATGAAATGACACGTAGAAAGAAGTATTCCAAAGAGTTTAAACTAGATGCAGTCAGCTTAGTTCTTGAGAAAAATTATACTAAAGCAGCGGCAGCTAGAAATCTTGAAGTTAATTCCTATTCTCTTAGGTCGTTGGGTTAATGAATTTAAAGAAGATGATGGCCATGCTTTTAGAGACAATGGCAAGCTTACACCTGAACAGTTGGAGCTGCGTCAGCCTTGAGAAGAAGTTAAAAGCAGCAATTATTATAGTTATCAGAAGCGATAAAGCTAACAAAACTGATGACCCAGACCATAACGATATTAATGCAATTGAATTAATTTACTATTCATTTCACTAAAGCGATCATATATAACACCTACAGTTTCACCTTTAACAATATCTGTCACATAAATATCGCTGGGTAACTCTCGATAGACCTGCAACGTTTTATCCGTAAATGAATAGCGCTTCAAAACCGATTTATTTCCTTGGGCGGTAATATAATAAAAGCTATCGTTAATAATTTTTAGTCGATGAGGCATAATTCCTTGTATGTCACTGGCTGGCAATTTAAACATAATATCGACTTCTCCTACGTTTGATCTACGCATTAATTGGCCATTGAGCATGTCGCCATAATATAAAAACTTACCATCTTGGCTTTCTTGAGCTATAGCTCCGGCATTTAATAGTATTTTTTCTTTTTCTGACGTAAGAACATTTAATTTATAAATATTGTATTGCTCACCTTCAAAAGTACTAAAGTATATGAACTTTTGATCATTTGACCAAGAAAGTAAAAATACTTTAGTTGAAAGAAATATTTTCTTTTGTTCCGTTTTATTATTGATATCAAAAATAGTTATTTCTGTATTCGATTTTGTTCGGGTAACAAAAGCAAGTCTGTCTTCTTGTATGGATAATATTGGCCTTTCTATCATGTTGGCCTTAATATTTGTAACTCTTTCAACGTCGCCGGCTTGGAGTTTCCATATATCATATAAACCATTTCTATTGGAGGTAAAATATAACACTTTGGCATTAGGTGAATAAACAGCATGCATATCAATCATAGAACTATTAGCGTTAGAAATTTCCGATATGCCAAATTCTCCAATACTTTCAATATTAATGGTTCTAGTACGGTTTGTATAAACAAGCATATTTAGATTAATCTGGCTAGTAACTAACATGGGTGTATGACTAGGAATAGATGTAAATGCACTCTTTACTTTTTGGTTGGCAATATCAAAGCTCCAAAGACCTTTCTGACCATTCAAATCACCGACAACCCAGAGTGCTTTATCATCTTTTAGTGATAAACCATATAATCGACTAAATTGGTCATTGATTAACTGATATTTCTGCTTTGCAATATCGTATTGATATAAATGTGATGCTCCACCAAGCACAGTGGAGACAAAATACAGTATTTTATGATCATGTCCTAAAAGTAGATGCCTATTACTTGTTTCAGGGGTATCAATAATAATAGGTTCCAGTGGCGTTTTTTCTAAATTTACTTGCACTATTTGTATGCTGTTATCAATTAATATAGATAAAAACAAACGTTGTGATTCGATGGATACGGCTAAATATAAAATAGAATGTTTGACTTTATAGAGACTTACTTTTTCACCAGAGAGAATATTATGTTTAATAATTTCACAATTTACGCTCTGATGACATTTCACATAATACCAATGCTTAGCATTTATTAACCATTGAGGATTTTTATATTCTGCATTGTCACTGATAACTGTTTGTTTTTGAGATTCTAGATTTAAGAGTACTAATTGATTTTTCGTTTCTTTAAAGTGCTTTTTCTTAGTGAACAATACATATTTACCATCAGGTGATAACGCTGGGGAATTAGAAAAAGAATCTATGTCTGTTAAAAATGTCGCTTGTAATGACGAGGAAGAAACTTCATCCGCTGTGTTCATTAAGGTTTGAAATACTGCAAATGCTATTATGGCTAAAACAAAACTAATCGCTAGTAGCATGCTTAAAAGCTGACTGGATTGCCTTTTGAGGTTTTCTTTAGAAACCCTATCATTAGCTAGGTTTTCCTTTAAGTCAGAGTCATCATAAATAAAACAATAGCCTTTTCTAGCAATTGTTTCGATATATGTTGGTTCCTTAGGATCATCTTTTAATATTTTACGTAACTCAAAAATAGCTCGTGTGACAACTTCTAAACCAGTAACGGTATCAGGCCATAGCGCTTCTGCAATTTTACCTCTGCTGACAACTTCGCCTTTATGAGCGATTAAATAACATAAAACCTGCATGATTTTAGGCTCTAATTTAAATTCATTACCATTGAGAATCAGTTTATTATGCTTAGGAAGAACTAAATACGCTCCTAATTTAAATTTTATCTCGCTCAATGGAGCCATGTAACTACCTGATTATAAAAATGAATAAATACATAATGATTTCATTATAACAATATAATGGTTTTAAATCTCAATCATAATATAAAGAAGTTACTTTTAATCACTTAAGAAAAAAAATGAATAAATATCATTCTGTATTTTCTATCATTACTACAACATTAGTGGTGATATCACCACTGACACAAGCAAGTAATATTAATATCACTCTTGAAGGAAATGGTGAAGTTAAAGCTAAAGAGTCATCAATTAACTGCACTGAAAACTGTATTTTAACTAATGATTTACCGGTAACTACATTGGTTCCAACAGCAAGTTCTGGCTGGTCTTTTACAGGATGGTCAGGTCAGCAATGCGACTCTGGATCACAAGTATTAGTGAATGATAAGTATACAAGATTAAGTGGTGCATCCGGCGGAGCAAAAACCATAAAGACTGGAGATATCAATGGTGACGGTTTTGATGATTTCGTTACCATTGGCTTATTTAATGGGGAAATTTCTTTAAGTACCAATAATGGAAATGGCCAATTTGATGCAACTGAAATAGACATAAACAAGTATTACCCTACGGCTCTAGATCTATTTGACTCAGACAATGATAGTGATTTAGATCTATACCTCGCAGAGTTTGGCAGAGGCAATATAAAAGTTTATCTAAACGATGGACTTGGTCACTTTACTTTTTCTGAAGATATTAAAATACCCGATATAAAACCTTATTCCTTTAAGGTACTAGATAAAAATGATGATGGTCAAATTGATATTTTAATTTCATCATTTTCAGCGGATATATCAGGTGATTTATGGGTGCTAGTGAACAGTATCAAGTCACCAAAAACACAATGGTATATTAACAACAATGGTAGTTATACTGCCGAAGAAGTAATATCAGAATCAGCTTCAATGACGATTGATGCCTACAAAAGTAAAGGTGTAATATCCATTGTTGCAGCCGAAATTGAAAACTCTAAAGTCGTCCATTACCGCTCAGGGATAAGAACAGTAGTCGATAAAGGTCGTGGTTCATATGGCGCTGCTTTTAGCGATATAGATAAAGACGGTAATATGGACATATTAGCAGCTCATTACTCCCCTTCTACCTTAAATTTAATTTATGGTAAAGAAGATGGAACATTTACTGAGGCTGCATTAATTACTTCACCAGATGATGGTGTTACTGCAACCTCTTTCGGCGATTATAATAATGATGGATATATTGACGTAGCAACAAGTGAATTTAATAAAGAACTTTTCTATTATTTTGCAACGAAAAGCTACAAAGATTGTGTCATATCTACTAGTAGTGATATTTCATTAACGGCTACTTTTACTAAATCTACAGATAGCAATATTTCGAATATCGAACCAAAGGAGACACCTAAAAGTAATAGCTCATCTGGGGGAGGATGCTTCTCATACATTTTATTAATGTTAAGCTTATTTATCCGATATGGAAGAAGCTAACTTCTCTGAAGGCCATCAATTCTATACTAAGATTGATGGCAAAATTGTTATGATTTATTCACTTTAGGACAAAAATTTACCTTCAGTTAATGCGACACTAAGGACAATACAATCAGCTCAAAAAGCTATTGATATTAACGTATTCGTATCATTGTAAACATAGATCCAGTGAGAATTAGAACATTCTTCAGTTAGCTATAAGCTGACATTAATTTAAAATAATCTTCATTTTTTGCTTAATCAACACTCCTATACAATAATTAACCAGTCAGAAGTAAATTAAGTCTTGGGTAGTATGCTTTCCTTGCTTACTTTTAAAATTCAATTAAAGGAAATAAAAATGAAAAAAATATTATTGACAATAATTACTGTAATGATTGCTTTTACCATTCAAGCTGGAGACAAGCCCTATACACTCGGTACTGTCTGGGAGGTATCATATATAAAAGTAAATGACGGTAAACTTGAAGATTACTTAAAAAACCTTAACAGCGGTTATTACCCAATTTATGAAGAATATAAGAAAAAAGGCTGGATAACATCATACAAAGCAATAAGCTTCAATCGCAATAACCCTGATGATTGGAACTTAATGTTGTTGACGGAATACCCAAACTGGGCAACTTTTGATAGAAAAGAAAAAGAATGGGAGGCTGTTGTTGATGAAGTATTTAAAAACAAAAAAGCCGAAGAAAGCAGTAATGAAGATAGAAAAAACATTAGGGTTTTATGGGGATCTAAAGTTGGCGTAGAAATGGTTCCTGTAATCTAAATACACCATAAAAACAGACTAAATAAGCACATTTTCCAAAGAAACTTATCGCGTCAGTCTTATAACATGAGCTGGCGCTATTTAATTGGTAATATTTATAGTAAAACAATGCGTATTTATATCTCTGGGGAACGTTAGCATTTGAGTTACAAACGGCTGTTCAGCGCCTATTGAGATAGGTTTTAGTACATGAAAAAGAGCAATAAAGCGTCAACCATGGTAACTACTTGACTAGGTTACTTGCACAATACTTTTGTACATAATCACTATGTTTAGACAACTTAGCGACAATGCTCGTCATTTTATTTTCTAAGTGAGTGAAGAAGTCTCTTAATTCTTTATCGCTCATATTATCCACCATAGGGTGATAATTTTCTGGTATTAAACCTTGCCCAATCATTACCTGCATCCATGAATCATTAAAGAGCTCGTTATTTTCACGAAACATACGTCCTGTTTCTTTAAATAACTGAATCTTATGCATCAATGTTTCTGGAATAGACATATTGCGGCAGTGCTGCCAAAAACTCGCATCATTCCGGTTAGTAACCTTATAATGCAACACAATAAAATCTCTGATGCGCTCGGTATCGAATTGAGTTTGCATATTAAATTCATTTACATCTGACTCTTTAACCCCATGATATGGAAAGAGTTTTATCAAACGAATAATAGCTTGTTGAATTAAATGGATACTGGTTGATTCTAACGGCTCTAAAAAACCACTTGATAATCCTACTGCAATACAGTTTTTATTCCAATGTTTACGCCTTGTGCCCGTTCTAAATTTAATATGAAGTGGGTTTGTAAGAGCTTCCCCTTCAATATTTGAAGTTAACGTGGCAAGCGCCTTTTCATCAGAAACAAAACGACTGCTATAAACTATACCGTTACCTACTCTATTTTGCAGTGGAATTTGCCACTGCCATCCAAATTCATGAGCAATTGAGCGAGTATAGGGAATAGGAGCTTTAATTGCTTTAGTTTGTACCGCTATTGCTGAGTCACAGGGTAGCCAATGAGACCAATCTATATAGCCTGTATGAAGTGCTTGCTCAATTAATAACGCCCGTTGACCAGTACAATCAATAAATAAATCGCCGCCAATAGCCTCTCCTGACTGTAAGGTTAATGACGAAATATCGCCAGAGTTATGTTCGATATTAACTTGCTCTATTTTTCCTTCAACACGAGTAATACCATGTTGTTCGGCCATAGTTCTTAGAAATTTGCCATATAAAGTGGCATCAATGTGGTAAGCGTAGTTAATGCCTTTATTAGCTAGGTGGGAAAATTTTTCTTGTTGCGCTGCTACTTGCTCGAGGCAATAGTCACCATACTCACCGGCAATTCCCTGTTGTTTGGCTTTTAGCCAAAAGTGTTGAAAGCCCGCTGCCCAGCTTTGTTGACCAGTAGTCCCAAAAGCATGAATATAATTTTCATCTATATTACGCCAATTTTCAAAACTAATACCCAACTTAAATGTGCCATTAGTAGCTTTAAGGAACTCGGCTTCATTTATTTGCAGGAATTGATGAAAGTCTTGTAATGTAGGAATGGTTGCTTCCCCTACACCTATCGTGGCTATTTCATCAGACTCAACTAAGGTAATTTCTAATTGCTTACCTAACAATTTAGTTAAGGCCGCTGCAGTCATCCAACCAGCCGTACCTCCGCCAGCAATAACTACTTTTTTAATATGAGTATTCATGTTCACCTCGGAAATGCCAGTGGAATAATAATGAATAAAAAGCCTGAATAAGTTTCCTCACCCAGGCTTTAGATGTTTTCTATAACTTACTAACTAGAAACGATATGATGCAGTTAAACCAAACGTACGTGGCGGCTGGTAAACACTATAAGCCGTAGGATCCCAAGAAGTATAAACCGTGGTTGACGCCATATTTAGCTCGTCTGTAGCATTCTTAACCCATAACTGTAATGACCACGTATCGTCAAAGTTACGTAACATAATACTTGCATCAACATTATATTGAGCCTCAATTTCTGTTAATGGGTCATTGCTGTTATCGAAGAAAAACTCACTGGTGTATTGGTAACCAACACGGGCACTCATTTCACCAATATCAGCAAGTTCCCACTCGTAAGTAGCATTGATGTTGAAAGAATGATCTGGTGTACGACGCATGTCATTACCTTTTAAACTTTCATCGTCTACCCAAACATCTTTGGTGAACTCTGCATCTAAATAGCCATAACTACCTGAAACAGAAAGCTGTTCAGTAAGTAACGCAATAACTTCTACTTCAATACCTTGTGCTCGACCACTACCATTAATTACGATTAGCTCAGGAATACCAATATCTTCTGATTCTTGCCATACAGCACTTTGAATATCGGTATACTCAGTATAGAAAATTGCACCGTTAACACGTAAACGATCTTCTAAACCTTGAAGTTTAAAGCCGGTCTCATAGTTCCAAGCAACTTCCGGTAAAAATGGTGTTATTGCTTCACTGGCATCTTCCATGCCTTCACCATTGTATCCTCCCGCCTTATAACCTTTCGCTATTGAGAAGTAGTAGAAGGCACCTTCTGTTGCTTGATAATCAACATTAAAGCTTGGCGTCCACTCATCCCATGAATCAGATGTCTCGAATTCATAACTAAATACATCGTTACCGTCTAAATCAATATGCATATTAGTTGCATTGTCAAAGCGCTTTCCGTAAGCCGTACCGCTAAATTCTTTTTCGTCCTTACTCCAGCGCAAACCTGCAGTAATAGAAAGTTTATCGGTAATTTCGTATGAAGCATTACCAAATAATGCGTAACTGTTAGTAATATTGTTTGTTGTGTTACCTAAAGTGCTTGGATGCTCTGTACCAGTATTCCAATCATAAAACATTACCTGTTCATTACCCACTAAAGTACCGTAGGAAAAACCGTATTCTTGGTCAGCGGCATGGAACCAATATTCAACAGCTTCGTTCCGCTTGATGTCTTCTTTCATAAAGAAAGCACCTGCTAACCAGCTAAATTTTTCACCACCACCCGCTAAACGGAATTCTTGTGAAATTTGACTAGATTCTTCGGCTTTAAGCGATACCCACTCATCATCCGGTTGTAGAGCCGCTAATTCTTCATCAGACTCAACAGTATTCCAATCACATGGAACAGAAGGCCCGCCCCATTCACCACAATCTTCAAAACGTTGTGTATTATCAACTAAACCAGCCGCAGCATTCTCATAGATTGAGTAGTCGTTACTACGGTAAGCCGTAATTGAGGTTAAACGACCAATTGAAGTATCGTAATCGATTTGCATACTTAACGATGAGTTTTCTGAATCTTCAGAGTTTTCAACACTACTTGCATCTTTACGAGGATCGGGACTAATAAATGCCTCATTACGACCAGCACTGTAGCTGATGTGCTTCATACGAGGGGTTGCATCTGTTTTTGCATAACCCGCCGTAAGCAAAATTTCTAAATCTGAAGAAGGTGTAAATAACAATTGGCCACGTGCAGACTGACGAGATAAATCGTCTGCGTCGGTACCTGTATGGGTATTTTCCCCGTAACCGTCACGAGTTACTCCACTTAACGCTAACTTACCGGCAACATTGTCAGATAAAGAGCCCGTTACAAAACCTTTAAGTTCGTATGTACCGTAGTCGCCTATTGTCGCTTCTACACTACCTTCCATTTCACCATCTACAGGGCGTTTAGTGATAAAGTTAATCGCGCCACCTACAACATTTTTACCGTAAAGCGTACCTTGTGGGCCACGAAGTACTTCAACACTTTGTAGGTCGTATAAATCCATGGCAGCACCTGTACCACGAGAAATGTAAACACCATCGATATACATACCAACAGCAGCACCCGCACCCGCACTTTCAATATCACTACCGATACCACGCATAAATAGCTCTGGCTCAGAAGAGTTGTACATATTCATTTGAAAACCAGGTACTCGGCTCGAAATATCGGCTAGGCCTTGTATTTTTTCGTCTTTCATTTGGTCTGCACCAAAAGCAGAAACAGCAATAGGAGTTGATTGTAAACTTTCAACTATATGTCGTGCAGTTACGGTAACAACTTCTATACCGTAGTTGTCATCTTTTTCAGTTTCTGTGGTATTTTCTTCTGCAATGGTTGGCAAACTAATAACACCAACAGCTAGCATGACACTAAAGGCTACAGGGTTTAGAGTTTGTTTGATCTTCGACACTTGTTGTAAGCTCATCTTCTCTCTCCATCCCCGTTTAATACAGGGAGTAAATTGTTTATATTGTAAGGCTTATTCCCGATGAATTTTATTGTTTACTTATTATTCATCTGTACCCAGATTACGGCAGCCTTTTATACAATAAAAATAATTTATAACACCTAAGCTATATACTAAATATTATAACCAGCAATATCGACAAACAACAAAAATACGGTAAAAGCCTTTAAAAACAAGAGATATCTGCACTTCAACTAACAAAGAGCAAGTGAAGAAGATTTCGCTATTTGACAGTTTATTTGTGTTTTCTTAATAGAATATAAAAAAAACTTTGCTATAACACAATGAATATATCTTTTATAAACAAAAAAGGGCAGCCCTTAATAGGGCTGCCCTCTAATACCTATATGGGTAGGACAAGTCGGCAACAATCTGAATTAAAAATTCTTTATAAGGCTACAACCCTATTAATAGAACAGCTAAAATTCCTACTGGTGCTATAAATTTTATAATGACCAGCCAAGGCTTATGAAACGAACTTCTACTGCTTGAGAACTCTTGCTCAACAACGTTAGCCTTCATTACCCATGCGCAAAACAAAACGATAAGCAAAGCATTTAACGGGATCATAATATTTGCAACACTGTAATCCATTAAATCAAATAGGGTTTTATTAGCGAATGTGTCAATAAATCCAAACGGCGTAAAATTCGACAGAAGATTAAAAGACATGGCAGCCCCTAAACCTAATATCGCTGAGCCTGAGGCGGCAAGTATTGTTGATTTAACACGACTGAATTGATACTTGTCAGATAAATATCGAACAATACATTCAAGCATTGATAGTGCCGTAGTTAACGCAGCACCTGCAAGTAATAAGAAAAACAATAGCGATATCCATTGCCCACCAGCAACTTGACCAAACGCTATTGGCAATGTTTCAAAAATTAATCCTGGCCCACTTGAAGGCTCTAAACCAAAAGCAAATACAAAAGGAAATATGGCTAAACCAGCTAATAAAGCAACTAAGGTATCAGCAAAAGAAACCACAAGAACTGAGCGAGGTATAGATATATCTTTAGATAAATAACCGCCATAGGCCATGACACTGCCAGCGCCAACACCAAGAGAAAAGAAAGCTTGTCCCATTGCAGCTAAAATCACATCAGCCGTTATTTTTGATAAATCAGGGCTGAACAAATAACTAAAACCTTTGGCAAAATCACCTGCAATAGAAGCATAAACAACAAGAAAGACCAAAATAACAAAAAGTAGCGGCATTATAAATTTAACACTCTTCTCAAGGCCGTCTTTTAAACCACGGGAGATAATAAAAGCGCTAAAAGCAATAAAGGCGAGTAATAGAAATATACTTTTACTTGCTGAACCTGCTAATGATTGAAAGTATGATTTTGAACCTTCACTATCGATGTTATTAAAGGTACCGATTAAGGATTGCGCTGTATAATCAACTGTCCAGCCAGCAACAACACTATAATAAGACAAAGCAATAAATGGTATTAGCAAGCTCAACCAACCAATAGCATGCCACACTTTATTTGCGCCATTTTGCTTCACTAACGCTTTCATAGAGCCAAGGGGGTCTTGTCTACCTTGCCTGCCCAATATTAACTCAGCTACCATAATAGGTGCAGCGAAACAAAGCAGCGTTAGAATATAAACTAAAACAAATGCGCCACCACCATTGGTGCCAACCACGTAGGGGAAACGCCAAATATTGCCTAGACCAACAGCGATACCGATAGTCGCCATTAAGAAACTTGTTTTAGATGACCAAGTAACACTGCTACTGACGCTGTTTGAAATACTCATACGCTGTTCCTATTTACTTCTTTTAAAGACATCATTAGTTTACAAATAAGTTAATTTATAAGGTTTAGTTAAAAATACTTCAACACACAACTAAGTTTGAATGAGTTTAGGTAACTGCTAATTTTCGATTAAACTCTTCTTCTTTATATGTTTCATTTTCCATGATATTTTTTAAACGAGCAACAGCATCCCAAACATCAATATAACGTAAATACAATGGCGTTAAACCAAATCGTAATGTGTCAGGAGCTCTAAAGTCGCCCATTACACCCGCAGCGATCAACGCTTGCACAATGGCATAACCTTCTTTGTGGCTCATAGCAACCTGACTTCCACGACGGTCTGCATCTCTTGGGCTAATAATATTAAAATCAAATTGAGCACATTCTTGATCAATTAATTGAATAAACAAATCACCCATTTTTTGAGATTTAGCTCTAAGCTCCTGCATTTCAGCACGCGCAGTAATATCTATACCAATTTCAGAAACCGCTAAACTAATAATGCCTTGAGTTCCAGACAGCATTTGGTTGATATTATCTGCTGGTCGATAATCACGCTCAAAAGCAAAAGGTTCAGCGTGGCTATACCAACCTGTTAACGGTTGCAACGCTATACCCTGATGACGCTTAGCACAAAAAATAAAGGCTGGGCTACCTGGGCCACCGTTATAATATTTATAAGTGCAACCAATGGCAAAATCGACATTACACGCATTTAAATCAATGGGTAAAGCACCACCACTGTGACACAGGTCCCACACTGAAATGGAGCCGCACGCCTGTGTTTTTTCAGTTATCTTTTCCATGTCGAGTAAACGACCAGATTTATAGTGCACTTGGGTAATACATACTACTGCCACGGATTCATCAATTGCGGCTAAAATTCCTTCTTCTTCTTCAGCAAAAACTATTTCAATTGTATCACCTAAAAGCTTTACCAATCCTTGCACGGTATAGTTATCAGTTGGAAAATTACTACCTTCCATCACTATTTTGTTACGCGTTGGGTTCAATGTTAAGGCAGCTGATACTACTTTAAAAATATTGATGCCGGTTGCGTCAGTAACAACAACTTCGCCTTCATTAGCACCTATCGTTGGCGCTAGCTTGTCACCAATAGTTTGGCTCAATGTAAACCAATTATGAATATTCCAACTTTTTATCAGGCTTTTGCCCCAATGCTCGGTAATTATTTCTTGCGCCTTGGTAATAGCCTTCTTTGGCATAGCCCCTAATGAGTTACCACTCATGTAAATATCGTCGTATGGTAGGCTAAATTCTTCTCGAAAACACGCTAGACTGTCTTGCTGATCTAATTTTTCACAATCACTTCTATTTAATTTCTGCATTTTACTCTCTCTAGACCGATAGATGAATCAGGGTATTTGTTCATTCGACAACAGCAATATATTTGCTGACATTTTTGCTAACTCTGTATTATGCCAGTCTAACTAAGCCAGCAATAACTTAAAAATAATATAAAAGAACATTTGTATATACTTTTAATTATAACGAAATCATATTAATCTTGTTAAAATTAGCCTTATACAAGAATTTAAAAACAGAAAAGCCAATACTTATACGCTTTAGTATAAGTATTGGCTTACTAGTAACTTGGTCTGTTATTTATTTCTACTTGGCCAAGGTGTCGTTGGTGCATCAAATGATGGTTCACCTAATACAGGGCTAGATAGTACATAAATACCATGGTTAGTGAATAACCAGAATAAATTTCTATCGTACTCAACATAAACACTGTGAGATAAGTTACCACGAGCATATTCAACTACACGTTCAGTGTTAAAAGGTGGCACAAAATACGCGGTGATTTCAGGCTTCTTTAAGTTACTTACATCAAATACTTGTAAGCCAGCATTATAGAAATTAAACGGTAAAATATTATCTTTTGGTGTGCCCGGTTGAGTGTAATATCCTGTACGTTTTGGCCCAAAGCTACCACGGCGTTGACAAAAATCAGTAAACTTCGCATCAGTCGGTGGTTTAGGTCGTGGTAACACACCCACTTTCACAGGCTCTTGTGGATTACTAACATCAATCATGTGTACATCTTTATAGGGTTCCCAGCAATCTTCATTTAATGGATAACCACTAAAGTAGACGATGCCTGTTTTTTCAACTTGAGATACATCAATGAAGTCACCTTCAGTACCCGCAACACTTGGTGCAAAGTTAAGATGGCTTACAACTTTCATATCACTTGGATCTGAAATATCAACCACATAGAACCCTAACCCGCCCATCGCTGCGTAGCCATATTTGCCACCTTGCTCTGATGATTTAGGAATAAACAATGACATACGAGCCCCCATCCAAGATGTACGGTTTCCTGCTCTAGGATTGGCTTTAAATACGGCTTCATGCTCTTCATTAAAAGCAATTTGGCCTGGCATAGTTAATTGATCCATAAACTTAGGGTTACTTGGGTCTGACATGTCCCACGACTGATAACCAGCAGAATACAAGTCATTAGGGTATTCAGTTAAGGCATAGCTGGCATCTGGCGCTGCTGCTACATACATAGTATCGCCGCCAAAGTATGCTGGAATATCACGAACACCTGAGCCTTGTTGTTGGCCAATAGGAGCATCAGGGTTTTCAACATCTGTTGTTCTTGTTGCTAACAGTGTCCAATCTTTTGGTAATGGACCATTCATTTCATAAACTTTAAAGCCTTTTAAATGATTAGCTTTACGAATTTTTTCAACATTGTCAGCTTGTACACGCTTATTCTTCAGTAAACCAAAACGTCGGATTTCAAAAGACTGTACCATGATGTACTTAGCCAGTTTATCGTTCCATTGAATAGAAGCGGCTCCAAACATATCACCTTCGTCATATGG
>Ga0209826_1001426_pt1 | contig 16681 bp, 14 predicted proteins | sample GOMGulsemesocosm_5_FD_184637 | JGI IMG/M metagenome (GOLD analysis project Ga0209826, IMG submission 184637) | Methane-oxidizing microbial communities from mesocosms in the Gulf of Mexico - GOM15C Gulf of Mexico (SPAdes) (version 2) | ecosystem: Environmental > Aquatic > Marine > Cold seeps... | reverse complement strand
CCAGGTTGCCTTCCATCATCACTATAGTGCGCGGAGCCATCAGAAAGCTGTGAGGCGTTAATCGCCAATCAAATAGCGACAAATAATATCGGTCAGCTCTTTCTCTAGCCGCGGATTACTCAGTTCTTCAGGGCGCAGGGCGACAACACGCTGCACAAAGCCGTCTGACAAATCCTGCACGGTGAGACTGGCTCGCGGGAAGTCATCGACTCTCACCCGATGCCGATTTTCCTCAAGCAAACCGGTTAACCACTGGCTGGCAAAATCCCGCCACTGCTCATTGCCCTCAGGCCCTTTGCGCAGGGTAATGTCGAAGTCTGCTTGGAAGTTTTGGAAGTAGCCGCTGTTGAGCTGGTAGAGGTCGCGGCAGTAACCGATTTGAATCGCCACCGCGTGTTGGATGCTGTGTTCCAGCGATTGCCCATGAAAGTCGGCAGCCTTTTCATACAGCGAGGCATCAAGCTTAGCAATCTCATGTTCGTAGATGTCGGTGAGAATGGCTTCCTTGTTGGGGTAGTAACGATACAGCGACGCAATGCCGACACCGGCGCGCTCGGCCACCTTGTTGGTGGTGACACCCTTGGGACCCTGTTCTTTAAGTAGCAAAAGGGCGGCCTCACGAATAGCTTGGGTGGTGGCCTGGGAGCGACTTTGTTGGGCCTTTCTATGGGGTTGGGCTGGGTTGCTCATACGGTGTGCGCTCTCGAAAGCTCTAGGGGGGGCGACTGTAAAACCCGAGTAAACTGTTTTTTGTTTTTCTAAATATTTACTTTTCATAATTAAATCAGTCGCTTAGTCGCTTTGCAATAACCGATAAAAGGGGAGTCAGAGAGGTCTCATCAAGGCGTTACTATGGAGCTATAAAAATAATCAACGCCGCGGAGTGATCATGGCCCTGAGTAACAACATCGCTATTTTTAAGCAGTTGGGTAAAAGTGCTTTTCTTACCGGCCTGGACGCCCTGCGCCCAGCTTCGGCGCTGCCGCTGGATGATGCGGCTATCGCAGATGCGGACTTTCTTAATCAGCTGTTTACCGACTATGGTGTCGACGCTTATCAAACGCTGGGCAATATCTCGGCGGCGAGTCTGACCGACATTCAATCCATCAGCAGCAACTGTAACAACCGCGTAATTGCTCTGCAGTATGGCGAGGCCAACACGGCGGCGGCTTCGTCCCTGAAGCGTCCGCCGACCATGTTCCTGAAGATGCCGGTCAAGAGTCTTACCACCCGCGTGTTTTTTAACGTCATCATGTCATGGGAGTTGGAGTGTGAGTTTTACAAGAAGCTGGTGCACAGACTGCCGGTTCGTACGCCCAAGCCCTATGCCATGGCGTATAAAAACTCACGTTTCATCTTGTTGATGGAAGATTTACACGCGGATCCGTCCGTGGTCCTGCATACGAATATAGAAATGCTGGAGGGGCCTAGCCTCGACAAAGTGAAGCGCTGCCTGACCACCCTGGCTCGTATTCACGCAGCGTTTTACGGCATAGGCGAGGCGGCGCAAGAAGCTTTACTGCCCCGACGTTTACAGCCTTTTATGGCGCCGATCATGCGTGCGATATCGCCGTTGATGGGTAAAACCGCGCTGGATAATTGTTTGAAAAACGGCAGCCTTGCGTTAACCGAAAAGCAGCAGGCGACCTATCAGCGTGCGATCAAGCACTGGGGCTGCCTGGTGGATCACTGGACTGAAGGTCCGCTCACGCTGGTGCATGGCGACAGTCATTTGGGCAATCACTTTTTCCACGGCGATGACGCGGGCATGCTCGATTGGCAGGCGGCGCAGTGGGGCAAGGGTATTCGTGATGTGCAGTATTTTTTAACCGACTCTCTGCCTGCCGATGTGCTGGCCGAGCATGAACATGAGCTGGTGCACTACTACCATGACCTTCTAACCGAAAAGGGCGTTGATCTTAGCTTCGATGAAATTTGGCACCAGTACCGTGGTTTCTCCTTCCAAACCTGGATGACCATCGTTGTCTCCATTGGCTTCGGCGCCATGACCGACGACATGGATGAACTGATGCCGGAGATTCATCGCCGCTGTATCGCCTCGATCGAACGCCTGGATTTGGCTGGCTGGTTGGATGAGGTGCTCGCTAGTTCCGGCTCACCAATACCGGCTGGAGTAATAAGCCAGTAAGTATCTATCTATAAATCAGTAAATAGCTAGGTGTATTTCATATAAATAAAAACGGCCAAAGCGGCCGTTTTTTTGTGAACTACTTTGCTCAGTCGGTATTGCTGAATGCATTTTATATTTCTATTCACCGTGGGCCTCATCACGGTTGAAACAGAAACCACCGAGCCACCATTTTCGTTCACAGCCGTAGATCAGGCGCCCGCGTTCGCCGTGCAGGTAATCCAGCGCGCTGAGCATGTCGCTGGGCACCATGCCCAGTGACGGACCACCCTGCAGTTCCTCCAGTGGCACTGGGTAGCTGGCCCAGTTTTTCGGTGCGCGCCAACCGGGAGGCGGCACCAGCTGCGAGCGTGTGCCGTTGATGGGGTGCAGGCTGCGCCAGTGCATGATGGCGTCGTTCATCTCGCTCACTTTATCTGGGTGTTGAGCGGCTAAATTGATGTGTTCGTTGGGGTCTTTACTGATGTTAAACAGCTGATTAGTGACGGTAATCGTTTGCTGTTCCTGCACTAGCTCCTGTACCAGTTTCCACTCATCGTCGAAGGCTGTGAGGAAAAACTGCCCGTAGATGGGGATTTCTGAAGCAAAAAATACCAGTTCATCTCGGGCGATTTTTTTACCTTCGCTGATGGCCGACCACATGTTCTTGCCATCAAGTTTACGGGTGTTTTTTGTTTTGATGCCCGCGGCGGCGGCCAGAGTCGGGAAGACGTCCATGGCGGTCATGATGGAATCCATCTTGCTGCCGGCGGCAATGGCTGCTGGCCAGCGCATGGTCGACACCACGCGAATACCGCCTTCGAAAGTTTCGCCCTTGCCACCGCGCAGTGGCACGTTATCGGCGCCGCCCGGTGCGTAGGAGGCGCCGCCGTTATCACTGAAGAACATGACAATGGTGTTGTCGGCGATGCCTTGCTCGTCAAGGGTGTCGAGTACGCGGCCGATGGCCTGGTCCATGCCATCCACCACGGCGGCGTACATGGGCCTTACGCTCGGTGTCATCTGCAGGGTGGCGAGCTGGCGCGACAGGTCAGTGGGTCCGCTGCGCGCCGGTGCTAGGTCGGTGTTGATGTCCTTGTATTTATCCTGCAAGGCTTGCGGCGCATCGAGCGGTGTGTGCGGGGCAATAAACGGCATATACAAAAAGAACGGCTGGTTTTTATTGCGCTGGCGAATATAGCGACTGACTTCATCGGCTAATAAATAGGTTTCGTAACCCTGGTCGTCGATGGACTCGCCGTTGCGCTGGAAGTCTTTACCTCCCTGGTTGCTGAAGGGCGGGAAGAAACCGACTTCGGTTTGCAGATGACCATAGAAATGTTGGAAACCCCGCTCATTGGGGTGGAAGGTTTGCTGTGCGTGTCCCAGGTGCCACTTACCGACCATGGCCGTTTGATAACCTGCAGCTTCAAAGCTTTCGGGCATAAAGTGTTCGCCCGGGTGCACACCAATATTGTCCCAGGGCATGATCACCCCGTAAGCGACCCCTAAGCGCATGGGATCGCGGCCGGTCATCAGCGCCGCGCGGGTCGGTGAGCATATCGGTGTGGTGTAGAAGCGGTCGAGCTGTACCCCCTCGCTGGCAATGCGGTCCAGAGAGGGCGTATCTATGTCGCCGCCGTGAAAGCCGACATCGGCCCAGCCGAGGTCGTCGGCGACCATGACAATGACATTAGGCTTAGCCAAGGTCTCGGCTTGCAGTGGCGTGGTCACACAGACGCACAGCCCTGTGCTCAGTAAGCCCAGTTGCAGCAGGTAACGATTTAAAACACGTGGCATAAACATAGTGATCCTTTTCTGGCCGTACTGGCGGCGGCTTTTATTTTAATAGCTTCATTGGCTGCGTGTGCTGGCGCTTGTGGTCTGTGGTCAGCAGAAATCACAAGTTCTCAGTGATGAGACATATTGATTAATATGTCTCAATGTGAAACATTATGGAAGTCTTAACTTTGAATCGGGTGAAAATACATGACGGGCAGCAGTGAACAACGTTTTGATGCCATAGTCGTCGGCGGCGGTAGCAATGGTCTGGCGGCCGCGACGGTATTAGCGCGCCAGGGTCAGTCAGTCTTAGTGCTCGAGAAGAATAATTACATTGGCGGTATGGGCGGTACTCGGGAAATATTAAAAGGCTGTCGAAACGAGGTGGGAGCGAGTGTTTTCTTTCCTCTGTCCAAAGAGGTGAAAGACTACTTCGACTTTGAAAATCATGGCGTCGAATTTATTCCGCTGCCGGTGATGGCCGTTAATCTCAGTGGCGCAAAGTTGCGCCCGCTGTTGTTCTATAAAAACCCGGCCAAGTTGGCTTGGAACCTGTTGAGCACATTCGGTTTCTCAGCGATGCTTGGCTTTATTAACTTAATGAAGTTCTGCAGCTACCCAGCCAGCGTCATTGATCGCTTTACGGCCCGCAAAGCGCCGCTCAGTCTCGATGAGGCGATTGCCTGCGCGCCCACCGCGGAAAAACGCGCCCAGCTGGAACTGGCCCTTAAGGGGTCGGCCATGGACGTTATCGACAAGTTCTTCCCCGATAAAGAAAAACACCGCGAGCTGCGCAGCAACATCGCCTTTGCCGCCGTGCAGGGCACCTATAAGGGGCCCTACACAAAGGGCTCGGCTTTATGCTTAATCTACACCCTTGCTCAGGAGGGCTCAGAGGGTTTGATGCAACGGGTTAAAGGTGGCATGGGTAAGCTGTCAGAATCCCTGCAGCATCAGATCGAAGGCTTGGGCGGCCTTGTAAAAATGAAGCAGCGGGTGAGAAAAATTTTGGTAGAAGACAATCGCGCTATAGGCGTTGAAATGAAAAGCGGTTGCCGCTACTACGCCAATGTTGTTATTTCTAACCTGGATAAACCCGCGACCTTTAATGGCTTGCTGAATGATGTGCCTTTGGCTTCGGAGTACCGCGACAAGGTCAATGGGGCGAACCACAACGGTGCCTATGTGCACATGTTGTTTAAACTAAAAGGGCTACCAAATTACTCGGCGCATTTGCACAAGCTCAACGGCGTTAAGGGCGCCCGCTTTGGCGGCGCCATGGTGCTGGATCCGGAGGTCATGCAAGATTGTTACGAGTCCTGCTTGCGGGGCGAGCTACCTGAGAAAATGCCCTTGGCCTTTTCTATGCCATCGACGCTGGATGCAACGCTGGCCCCAGAGGGCTACCACATAGCCAGCGCCTACGGTTTTTACTTTCCCTGCGATGCGGATAAGAAACAACGGGGTAAGCTGCGCGATGGTGCCGCGGAGATCTTGATTGATCACATCAGTGAGTATTTCCCGAATTTTCGAGAGCATATTGAGAGTCAGGCGATCTTCTCGGCGGATCATTTTGAAAGCATGCACGGCGCTACCAATGGCGATTGGACACACGGCTCCTTACATCCGGAACAGATGATGGGTGATCGTTGCTTGGTAGAGGGCAGTGGCCACAAAACGCCAATAGAGAATTTATTTCTCTGTGGCGCCTCGTGTCATCCAGGCCCAGGGGTGACCTTCTTACCTGGCTACAACTGTGGCCATGAGGTAATGCGCTACGCAAGCGCCGCGATCGCTTATGACGGAAAAAGTAGCGAGAGCATCTCAGTCGAGCCGCATGAAGATGAGTCTGTAGCCCTTTTGAGCGATTAACTTTCTGTTGGGTCGCAAACCTTGAGCAGTTGTTTGCCTTGGTTTTGGCCGGTGTACAGGCGCAGCAGAGTGGCGGGGATATTTTCAAAACCCTCTTTTACGTCTTCGCGGAAGGCAAGCTCGCCACCCATCACCCAGGGTGCAATGTCGTTCATGGCCTCTTCGATTCGATCGATAAAATCCATCAGGATAAACCCCTGCATTCGCAGTCGACGCTCTGTAATACGGTTGAGGTTACAAGGGCCTGGGGCGGGTTGCTCAGCGTTGTACTGGGATATTTGGCCGCAGTTTACAATGCGGCCGTGGTCGGACATGTGTTCGAGTAAAACTTCTAATGTGCCGCCGCCGACGTTATCAAAAAACACGTCAATGCCCGCAGGGCAGAGCGCAGAGAGTTTCTGGTTTAAGTCTTCGTTTTTATAATCAATGGCGGCGTCAAGCTTGCATTCATTGACTAGCCATTGGCACTTATCGATGCCGCCGGCGATACCAATTACTCGGCAACCCTTAATGCGCGCAATCTGCGCCGCCACCGAACCCACTGCGCCTGCGGCGCCAGACACCACCACTGTGTCGCCGGCCTTGATCTGGCCTATGTCTAGAATGCCAAAGTAGGCGGTGAGGCTGGTGGCACCAAAAATAGACAATGGGTAGTTGGGCGGGGTGCCAGCCGGTATCGGGTGCGGTTGCATCGGGTTGTCGCGGCGTATCAGCGTGTAGTCCTGCCAATCGAATAAACCTTGAACCAGGCTGCCGACGGGAAACTGCTGTGTTTCAGAGGCAACTACCTGTGCGACGGCGGTGGCTCGCATGGGGGCGCCTAAGGCCACCGGTGGCAGGTAGCTGTTGCGGTCATCCATCCAGCCGCGCTGTGCCGGGTCAAAACTGAACCAGAGATTGCGCAGCAAGAGATCGCCTGCGGCAAGGTCGGGTGTGGGAATGGGGGCTTCGCGGTATTCGAAATCCTCAAGACTGAGCATGCCCTGTGGGCGTTTGGCCAGCAACCATTGACGGTTGATTTTCATAGGGTGTCCTTAAGCGTTAGCGGCTTCACGTTCCAGCTTGGCGTTAAAATTCCAGCCATCGATTTGACGCTGGTGCTCGCCCTTGGCGGTGAGCTTGATGATCAGGCCCATCGGCAAGAATCTCATTTTGTGTTTGGTGATGTCACGCCAGGTCTTCGTCAGCGTTACGCCATCGGCATTGGCTTCTACTAAAAAGTCTTCAAACATGGTTAAAAACGGTTTGGCTTTTATATGCTCGATACTAAAAGGCGGTGTCAGACCGTTAGCGGTGATCACCCGCAGGGTTACTTTATTGTGCGCAGGTCTGTCGACGACTTCCAGCAGCGAGACGCCGGTCTTGTTGCTGCACCAGATGGCCTTGCCGGTTTCAAAAGTGCCGCAGCCCGTTGCGTCAGGGTAGTAATCCATGACTCGCTCGGGGGTGATGATGAAACGCAAAACCTGCTCGGAGGTGGCGTGCATCAGCATGGTGTCGACATGAACAATGTTACTCATCGCGGTTTCCCCTGAAGGCTGTATAGGAGCGATATCATGCCCTAAGGGCTGCGGAGCTGGCCAGCAGCTTAAAAAGACTTAACCGGGCGGGGTGCAGGCGGCCGCGGTGATCTACCCATAAAGGGTGACTTTGTGCGCTACCGTGGGAAAAGAAACGTTAAATACCGACTCCAGTATCGCAATAGTCGCCGGGAACTTGTAGGTTATCGGTATTACCTATCACTTGATCGTCTGGGTAAAATTTATTAATGCTATTAAATATCTCAAGCCTGAGGAGTGCCTTCCATGTCTGCAGATCTAATCGAGCCAGAAGTAACCGTGCGAGCACGCACGGACGTACCTACCGCAAGTGGGGGCTGGCCGTTATTGGGTAACGCACTGCAGATGGGGAAAGACCCAGCGGCGTTTTTTTACAAGGCCTACCGCAAGCATGGTGCGGTGTTTCAAACCAAAGTCATGGGCAATGAATGGTTGGCGTTGGTCGGACCGGAGGCCGCCAAGTTCATGGGTTCGTCCGAGGGGAAGGAGTGCCTACGCTCAGAAGAGGTGTGGCGCGGTGTTGGCCTTGAATATGGCGCCAAGCACACGTTAGTGGCCGAAGACGGCCCGATCCATAAACGGTTGCGTAAGGTATTCCAGCCGAGTTTTGCCAAGGGTGCCATGCGTGGCCGTTACGACGAGTTTGTCGGGGTCACCGACAGTCAGATTGAAGAGAACTGGAAAGTTGGTAGTGAGGTGCCAGTGGTTTGGGCGTTCCAGCGTATGGCGACCCACCAGCTGGGCACTTTGAACAATGACTTCACCCCAGACGGTTATGAGGATGATATCCGCGTGGCCATTCGCAATATGGTGACGGTGCGAGTATTAAAAATGTGGCCCGAGTTTATGACCAAAACTCCCGGTTATAAAAACGCTAAAGACCGCTTCCACGGCATGGGTCAGACGTTAATTGATCGCTATCACGAGCGCAAAGCCAACGGTTTTGAAGGTCGTCGAACGCTTGTCGATGACACCATGGAAATGCATTTGAATGACCCTGACCTTTTACCAGAGTCGGACTTAATTCAAGTCGTGGTCTCCCCCTATGTCGCCGGTTTGGATACGGTGGCCAGTACCATTTCCTGCATGCTCTATGAAGTGCTGGCAAAACCCGATGTTCTTGCGCGAATTCACGCCGAGGTGGACGCGCTCTTTGCCAAGGGTGAGGTGGGCGAGGAAGACATGACCGCTAAAGCGGTGCCGACCCTGTTTATGGCGATGATGGAAACTCTGCGCTTGCACCCGATTGCACCGCTGGCGATGCGTGTTGCCAATAAAGATTTCGTGTTTGAAGGTGTGCCGGTAAAAGAGGGCGAGATGCTCTATATCGGTTACACGGTTTGTCATTTTATGGAGGAGTTTTTCCCTGAACCTGAGACGTTTAATGTCGACCGCTCGCCAGCTGAGTTCAAGCAGCCGGGCGCTTTCACCCCCTATAGTCGCGGCGCGCACACCTGTCTCGGCAAGACCTTGGCCGAGGTGCAAATGTTACTGACCATGGCGCGTTTGTTCTACCGCTTAGACATGAGTCTGCCCGAGGGTTACACCGAACTGAAGAAAACCACCTTCCCCAGCCCTGCGCCTAACAAACATTTCAAAGTGCAGGTGAAGGGTTATCGTCAGTCATGACGGTCTGCTTTTTCTAGGGGGAGAGTATTTGCTTAGATGTGTTTGCTGGCACCTCAGCGTTTTTTTGCGCTGCGGTGGTGGTACGACACCGTGCTGGCGTGATTGTAGTCCGGTTGTAATAGGGCAGTAGGTAACTCATATTCGTCTCTACTAGTAGCTTTTCTAATCTATCTTCATTGAATATTGTTACTCTAGCTTCTGCGAAGTTTTGGCAGAGTGTGACGGGGTCTTTCATTCGTGGTGACCGCTTGGAGAAGACGCTAAGGAATTCAAGATGACTGTAATCATAAACCCGCTCCAGTTGCACCCCTAGTTTCTGTTTGATCTTATGCGCCGAGCCAGGATCCAAGGTGGCTAGATCAATGTGATTAGCTTGCAGTGCTTTACTGAGGCTAAAAGCGTCCTTGTAGTAATGGGTGCTTTCCACTTTTCGCTGAGCGCGCAGTTTTTTCTGTTCTAAGCGAACACTGCCAATACGATAGTGCTTGGTTTGCCCCAAATCTTTTATCTGGATATTACGCTCGGTGAGTGCATAAAAAGAAATGGGGACAGTTAGCACTGGCTCAGTGGGGGTGACGATATTGTTGGGAAGAAAAATGGAACCCTTTTGGGGGACTCCTTGCACGCCAAAAGTGATGTCGATATCGCCCGTTTTCAGCGCATGCAGGCCACGCAAATAAGGCATGGTCTGAATGTCGATATCACGTCCCAGTCGCTCACTGATGGCGGATATCAGGCTCGGAAAAAACCCATAGACATTGCCTTGGTCGTCAACATGGGTGTAGGCCGAAACGGGAATAGAAACCTTCAGTGGCTCCAGTTCGGCGGGCTCTCTTGTCTGCGAGTGAGCGCTGAGGGTAAGTAATGCTAGGCACAGTGAAAAGCAGTAGAGCGGCCCTGCCATGCATTTTCTTTCTCTTGTGCTCATAGATTGAAAAGGCATAAGCACTCGGTTAATTAATAAGTTTTTCGAGGCCGCACCGCTACTGAAAATAGCAGGTGCTCAATATCTTGAGTCTAGCCTAGTATGCTTGTCCTGCTTCGTTAAACCGAGCTCACCGGGTAAGGACGCGGGGGAATGGTATTGCTCATAAGCGCCCAGTATTCAGGAAAACCCGCCAGCAGTTTGTTATCTCGGTAACCGATTTGGTGACACAGTGGAAGCCTTACGGTTCAGTCTTTGTCACAGAAGGGGTAGCTACTTACGGTGAAATACTTTTTATCGCGTCAGGGGTTTGATCTGCTGATGTGGTGATTCGACATTGTTCTGTAAGGGTGTTTACTTGATTGTAATAGGGTCTCAGATGCTCCATTCGAGTGTCTTTTAATAGTTTGTCGAATGTACCGTCTTCGACGGCTTTGATTCTGGCTTCTACGAACCGCTGACAAAAGGCGAGAGGGTCTCTGATGCGAGGTGATACCTTGGAGAATATCGGATAGGTATTCATGTGGTTGTAGTCGTAAATACGTTCCAGTTCTACTCCCAGCTCTTGGTTGATTCTCTTTGCTGAACCCGGCTCTAGGGTGGCGAGGTCAATGTGATGAGCTTGCAGTGCTTTGCTGAGGCTGTAAGCGTTCTTGTAGTAATACGCTTCACCATGCCCCTTGCGTTTAATGCGCTGACCTTTGGTTTCCAGCCGAATGGTGCCAATACGATAATCGCCAGCTTGTTTCATATGGGTTAGGCGTATTTTGCGTTCGGGCAGTGCGTAAAACGAGACGGGAAGAATCAGCTGTGGGGAGGAGGCTGCAATGATATTCTCGGGCAGATAAACAGAGCTACTCGGCACTTCCAGTCCAAAAGTCATATCGATTTGGCCGGTTTTTAGCGCATGTAAAGTGCGTAAATAAGGCATGACTTGAACTTCGACATCACGCCCTAGGCGCAGACCCACCGCAACGATTAAGTCGGGTGCAAAACCATAAGGCACGCCTTGTGCATTGATTTGAGTATAGGGCGACAGTGGAAACGCGGCCCGTAATGCTTCAGTGGAGTTTGACTCTATAGCTTGGGTGTGGGTTTAGGCTGGGAATAGGGCTAGGCACAGTAGCAGGCAGTGTAGCCGTAGGGCCGTGAAGCTGATTTGTTTTACGCTAACGGGTCGAGAAAACATAACCGTCCTGTCGATTCATATATTTGCGAAGCCTCGGTCAACATGGAATCTCTGTGAGGTGTGATGCTTATATATTAGCGGGTTTTGCTTTTGATGGTTGTAGGTAACACTGTCTGTAGCCACTGCTTGTCACGTTTTGGTGCCGGCGGCCTAGCCAGCACGTTGACCATAAACTTACCAAGCGGGGCAGAGGGAATCCACGCTGGCGGTCATGGTGGTTTTTAAACTGTGGGTTCTCGGCAGAATACGGGCAAAATAGAACTCGGCCAGTTGCACTTTGTGCTCAAGGAAGGCGGCGTCTAGGCCAATCTCCGGCTGAGTTGCGCCTGCGGCTAACCGCTTGTGTGCTGCGATGGCGTTGTTCAGATGGAAGTAACCCAGCACGACATAACCCGAATACATTAAAAAGTCGAAACTGGCCGAGCCGACTTCATCGTGGTTTTCTAGGGCTTTCATGCCGATGTTCATGCTCAGGGCAGACCAGTCCTTGGCGTAGGGTTTGAGTTGCTGAGCCAAGTGAGACAAAGCGTGGCCCTCTGCGTGGGTTTTGCACAGGCGATGAATCATCTTGGTGAACATCATCAGGCTTGCACCTTGATTGCCCAACACCTTGCGGCCCAGCAGGTCCAGTGCTTGTATTCCCGAAGTGCCCTCGTAGAGGGTGCCAATACGACCGTCACGGTAGAGTTGCTCGGCGCCATTTTCGCGCACAAAACCGTGCCCGCCAAACACTTGTATGGCATGACTGGCACTCTCCAAGCCGGCTTCAGTGCAGAAACCTTTGGCGATGGGGGTGAGAAAATCCAGCAGCGCTTGGCTGTCGGGTTGGTCTTCGGCCGTATCGCCTGATTGTGCTTCGTTCACCTGATCTAATAGCTGCGCGCAGAAGTTCGCCAGTGCACGGCCGCCGTCGGCAAAGGCCTTTTGTGTGAGCAGCATGCGTCGCACGTCTGGGTGCTCAATGATGCTGTCCGCCTCTTGCTCGGGTTGTTTAACCCCTGAGAGGCTGCGCATTTGTGTCCGCTCGCGGGCGTAAGCTAGGCTTTTTTGAAACGCTCGCTCACTCAATCCCACACCCTGCAAGCAGGTGCCGAGACGCATCTCGTTCATCATGGTAAACATGGCTTGAATGCCGCCATTGGCCTGACCCACCAAATAGCCGGTGGACTCTTCAAAGCGCATGGCGCATGTGGGGCTGGCGTGTATGCCCATCTTGGCTTCAATGCCGATGCACTGGACTTGGTTGTCCTGGGACCATTCACCGCTGGGTGCTTGAGTCTTCTCGGGCACTAAAAACAGCGACAGGCCTTTTACGCCCTGAGGGGAGTCTTCAAGTCGTGCGAGCACCAGGTGAATGATGTTTTCGCTGGCGTCGTGTTTGCCGGAGCTGATAAAAATCTTACTGCCTTCAATGCGATAGTGATCTTCATGGGGGCGCGCTTTGCTGCGAATCAGACCAAGGTCGCTGCCGCAGTGGGCTTCGGTCATGCACATGGTGCCAGTCCATTGCCCCGCAATCAGTTTGGGCAGGTAGGTGCTCTTGAGCGCTTCGCTGCCGTGGCCGATCAGCGCGCGGCACGCCGACATGGTGAGCGCGGGTTTCATACTAAAGGCGTGGTTGGCTGAGGTCAGCATTTCAGACACACCGGCGGCCAGTGTTTCACTCTGCGCTTGTCCGCCCCACTGCTCTGGCAGGCTTATGCCCATCCAGCCGGCATCGGCGTATTCACGAAATGCCTCGCGCATCGCTGGCGGCAAGGTGACCTGGCCTTTGTCGAAACGGCAGCCAATTTCATCTGCCTCACGATTGATGGGCGCGAGGCGGGTCTCAGCAAACTTGGCTGCTTGCCGCAAAATAAACAGCGGCTCGTCGATGCTCGAAGACGCATTGTCCTCAGAGAGTAAGAAGGCTAGGTCGGCCAAAGGGGCGGTGTATTCAGGAGGGCGGCTGCTCATGGGGAAAGTCCTAATCTTTTCATTTATTATCGGCGATTTAAGGCGCTGATGCCTTATCAAATGTTAATAGAGCGGCAGAGCACTAGTGTATTTTCTTGCGCAAGCGCGACAGGGATACCGGGGTTAAGCCGAGGAAGGAGGCGATCTGGTATTGCGGCAACTTTTGCGCGAGCTCTGGGTGTTCTTTTAAAAACCAGCGATAGCGCTGTTCGCCGTTGCCGAGCAACAACTTGGCCTCGCGCTTGGCGGTTTTCATAAACACCGACTGCAGAATTTTATTCTCCAGCCTTAGCCATTCAGGGTTGTTGAATCCGAGCGTCGATAAGGCATCGACGTTGGCCAGCAGCACCTGGCAGGGCTCCAGCGCTTGCACATAATACTGGCAGGGTTCGTTGTTGAGCATGGTGCTGACCGGGGCAATAAGGTCGTCGCGCTGGTAAAAGTGCTGATTCACCTCGTTGCCCGTTTGATCACTGTAATAGATGCGCAACAAACCCTGAGCAATGAAGCAGATATCCTCCGCGACGTCGCCGCACTGTATCCAGTGCTGGCCTTCGGCAAAGCTTTCTAGTCGAAAGCAGGCGGCGAAGGTGTCCCAGTTGCTCAGCTCGGTTTTAAAACGCTCTCTAAAAACGCTGCGCAACTGTTCGCGCGCTGTTGATAAATCCATAATTCAGTGGGGCCTTGGTTAAATTGAGCTGTTACGGCGACAAATTGTTTGAGGTGTTAATATTTCGATTCACTGGGGTCGCTATATGGCACAGCTCTGGCGTGATTTCTGCTCGGTTGTAATAGGGCAGTAGGTAGGGCATTTGAGTATCTATCAGTAACGTTTCGAATCTTCCATCATTGAATATTTTTATTCTGGCTTCAACGAAGCTTTGGCAGAGTGTTAAGGGGTCTTTAACTCGCGGTGATGCCTTGGCGAATACGGCAAGGGTTTCCATATGATTGTAATCATAGACCCGCTCTAACTGCAGGCCGAGTTGCTGGGTGATCTTCTTTGCCGAACCGGGTTCCAGGGTGGCTAGATCAATGTGATGAGCTTGCAGTGCTTTGCTGAGGCTGTAGGCGTCCTTGTAGTAATAGACATTCTGATCTTGAACCTTAATGCGTTGGCCTTTCTTTTCTAGGCGAATGGTGCCAATACGATAGTTGTTGCTTTGCTGCAAATTATTTATTTGGATATTGCGCTCGGGCAGTGCATAAAAAGAGACGGGTAGAATTAGTAGAGCCTCTGAGGCGATGACTATATTGTCGGGCAGGTAAACGGAGCTCTCTGGAACTCGCAAGCCAAAAGTGATGTCGATCTGGCCCGTTTTCAGCGCATGTAGGGTGCGCAAATAAGGCATAACCTGAATATCGATATCACGCCCCATGCGCTCACTGATGGCGGATACCAGGCTCGGTACAAAACCATAGGCTATACCCTGCTCGTCGACCTGTGTATAGGGCGACAGGGGAAACGCGGCCTTGAGAGGTTCTAACGCAGTAGGCTTTTTTTCTTGTGAATACGCGCAGCTTGAGAGCAGCGCTGAACACAGTAACAAGCAGTAAAATCGTCTCGCGGTGAGCCTACTTTTCTTTGCTTTTATAAATCGAAAAAACATAATCGGCCTGTGTATTAGCGTATTCTTCGAAGCATTATCCGCGGCTGAGCCTAAGCGTGCGGGGTATTTATTGTTGCGTATTTTTTTGAATGGCATGCTTAACACTCTTGGGTGTTGTTAAATGGCAATGCCCTGGGAGGATTTTAACTTGGTTGTAATATGGCAGTAAATGCATCATGTGAATGTCGTTTAATATCTGTTCGTATTCCCCTGACTTAAATACTTCGGCTCTTGCCTCGACAAAGCTCTGACAAAAGGCCAGAGGGTCTTTGATGCGAGGTGATGCGTTGGCGAAAGCTGGAAATATTTCTAAGTGATTGTAATCGTAGAGTCGCTCCAGTGTCACTCCCAGCTCTTGGGCGACCACCTGCGCCGAAACTGGCTCTAGTGTGGCCAGGTCGATGTGATGAGCTTGCAGAGCTTTGCCTAGGCTGTAGGCGTCCTTGTAGTAGTAGACGTTGTTTTGCACGGTGCGTTGAATTCGTTGCGCTTTGCTTTCCAAACGCACGGTGCCAAGACGATAGTTGCCTGCTTGCTCCAAGCTATTTATTTGGATGTCGCGTTCGGGTAATGCATAAATAGAGGTAGGGAGAATCAATTGTGGTTCTGAGGCGACCACGATGCTTTCGGGGAGGTGAATGGAGCTATCTTGCACTTGCAAGCCGAAACCTATGTCGATTTGACCCACTTTAAGCGCGTGTAGTGTGCGTAAATAGGGCATGACCTGAACTTCTATCTCACGCCCCATTCGCTCACTCATGACGGACATTAAACTTGGAACAAAACCATAGGCTATGCCTTGGTCATCGATATGTGTATAGGGGGACAGGGGGAATGCGGCTTTGAGTGGTTCTAACTCAGTCGACTCTTTTTCTTGCGCTTGGACATAAGTTGAGAACAGGGCTAAGCACAGTAACAAGCAGTAAAGCCGTCTTTCGGTGAGCCCACTTTTCTTTGCTTTTATAAGTCGAGTAAACATAATCGCCCTGTGTATTAGCGTATTCTACGAAGCCTTATCCGCTGCTGAGTCTAAGCTTGGTGAATATTTACTGTGACGTGTTTTTTTAAGGGCATGGTTCACGCTCTTGAGGGCTGTTAAGTGGCAATGCCCTGGAAGGATCTTAACTTGGTTGTAATACGGCAGTAAATGTATCATGTGGGTGTCGTTTAATATCTTTTCGTATTCTCCGGAGTTGAATACTTCGACTCGGGTCTCGACGAAGCTCTGGCAAAAGGCCAGAGGGTCTTTGATGCGAGGTGATACGTTGGAAAATATTGGGAATATTTCTAAGCGGTTGAGGTCGTAGATGCGTTCCAGCGGCACGCCGAGTTCTTTGGTGATACGCAATGCAGAACCAGCATCTAAGATAGCTAAATCAATATGCTTGGCTTTCAGTGCTTTTATTAAGCTATAAGCATTCTTGTAGTAATTTTCATTGCTTTGCCCTGCGCGCAAGATTCGTTGGTTTTTAGTCTCCATGCGAGCGGTTCCAACACGGTAGTCACCGGCTTGTTCTTGGCTTTCTAGGTGAATTTTTCGCTCGGGCAATGCGTAATAAGAAACAGGAAGAACCAATTGAGGGGCTGATGACTTTACAATACCCCCGGGCAGGTAGACGGAACTGTCTGGAACATGCAGCCCAAAACTCATGTCGATTTGGCCTGTTTTAAGCGCATGCAGTATACGCAAGTATGGCATGACCTGAATTTCGAATTCACGGTCCATACGTTCACTAATGCTCGACACTAGGCTTGGTGAATATCCATATTGGATACCTTGGTCGTTAATGTGAGTATAGGAGGATAGCTGTAACGCGACCTTGAGTGGTTCTAATGCCGCTGGCTCTTTTGCTTGTGCTTTTTCTTGTATTAAGGCAAAAGTTGAGAGCAGGGCTAAGCACAGTAACAAGTAGTAAGACTGCTTGGCGACGAGCGTGTTTGGTTTTTCTTTTACCCGTCGAGAAAACATAATCGCCCCGTGGATTTATGTATTGTTCGAAGTCTCAATCGGTGCTAAGTCTCAGCGAGGTG
>Ga0209826_1001425_pt1 | contig 16689 bp, 18 predicted proteins | sample GOMGulsemesocosm_5_FD_184637 | JGI IMG/M metagenome (GOLD analysis project Ga0209826, IMG submission 184637) | Methane-oxidizing microbial communities from mesocosms in the Gulf of Mexico - GOM15C Gulf of Mexico (SPAdes) (version 2) | ecosystem: Environmental > Aquatic > Marine > Cold seeps... | reverse complement strand
TTCCTACAGGAATAAAGGCAAAGAACAAATTTTCCAAAGGAATAATTGACATTTGAGTAGTCATGAGCGTTAGTAGTTATCTTTTCTTTTTGTTGTAATAACCAATGTAATTAAAGAAATTAAAACCAAAAGTAAGGTAACAACAATGGCAGTAGTCACCAATAAGTTCTTAATATTACTTTTTGTCTGTTTTCTCATACTTATAATTTTATCATCTACATCATCTACATATGCACCAGTACCAACAATCCAATCCCATTGTTCAAATTTTTTCACATATGAGAATTTTGGTTGAGGCATATCTTTGCCTGGTTTGGGCCATAGGTATTTAACAATCCCACCCTCTTTGTTGGTATTGGCAACTTTGACAAACTCATTAAATAAAAATGTTCCTTCAGAATCTTTATATAAAGATAAATCAGATCCATTAAGTTCAGGTTGAATGGGATGCATTATCATTTTTGGACTTGAATCATTAATCCAAAAATATCCATTACCACTATACCTAATCTCTGATATGGTTTTTAAAGCCTCAGCTTGAAGTTTTTTTGTCACATCAGTTGCATACTCACCCGTACCAATAACCCAATTGAAAGGTCTAAAAATTCTCACATATGAGATTTTAGGTTGAGGGGTTTCAAATCCAGGTTTTGGCCAAACATATTCAACAAAACCACGTTCATCTTCGTTTGCAATTTTAGCAAACTCTTTAAATATCTTTTTACCATTTTTATCTTGCCAATCAAACAAATCCTGCCCATTTAACTTAGGCATGATTGGATGCATTATCATTTTTGCTTCTAAATCATTAATCCAAAAATAACCATTTTTACCATATCTGACCTCTTCAATTAGACTTTTAATATAGCCTTTTAATTGTTCTCTTGATAAGTTATATCGATTTTTGCTGTATTCACTGTTAATTATAGAATATAAAAAACCCATTTGATTTGTTAAATGGTCTTTCACTTCTTCTTGAATTTTTTCTTTTGAGGCTCTATTATAAAAAGACTCTACTGTGTTAATTATCACTCGAACATAGTTTTCAAGTTCTTTTTCTTTTTTAGCAAACACTTCTTTTTTGAAATCTTCTATATTACTATTGGATATTGATTCAATGGTTCCAATTGAGCTCATAACAGAAATAATTGATATGATAACAATTGTAAGAAGCACTATAAATAATAATTTTGATTTGGCAGTAACCTTTTTCATTTAATTATTATACTCCACTAATATAGCGTTGTCAATTAATATTTCTTTAATTTTCAAGCTTAAAATTATAATTTTTGCTATTATAAATACTCTTGAAAATTTTGACCAGTTTAGAATATCTTTGAGAAAATAATTTATCGTAGATATTTTTTAAGATTTGACTATTAAAATGCACTACTCTAGAAGTACTCTACCCATCAAGGATATTCATTAAATAGCTAAAGTAGTCATGCTCTCGCAAGTTTGTATGCCAATACTGAAAAAATAAGTGCAAAGCATTTTTGAGTATTTCTAAGTATTGTTTTAGATTGCACAACTTTATTTTTAATCATACCAGCAAATGCGCCATAAATTAAAAAAACTAACAAAGTTAAAATCATAAAAATTATTCCCATAATAAACATATCTAACATAGGTGTGGTGCTTGTGTTTGAAATAAACTGTGGAATAAATGCCAAAAAGAATATGGACAACTTTGGATTCAGCACATTTAATAAAAATCCATTTTTAAATACTTGATAATTTGAGACAAGTTTATTTTCATTTTTTATCTCCAGTATTCCTTTATCCTTATACATACAATAAGCAATATACAGTAAATACATTACACCAAAAAATTTTAAAACTGTGAATAAAACTGTACTGGTACGTAAGATAGCAGAAACGCCAAAAACCGTAGCCAATAAATGCGGTGTGATGGATAAAGTACATCCAAGTGCAGCAAACACTACTTGTGAAAAATTATTCACTAGTGCAATACCAATGGTATAAATTACACCCGTTCCTGGTACCAAGATCACCAATAAAGCGGCTATTATATATTCTAAACTAATCATAAATCCTCCTAAATATAATATCAAGAAGGAATAATATCAATTTTGAAAAAAAAGGTATTGTAAAAACTTGTCATTTTAAACTATTAATACTATTGATAAATTGAGGGATTTAAACCAGTATACACTTTAAAGTATTTAATCATATGGCTTTGGTCATAGAATCCACACGCTTGAGCTATTTGAGATAGGGGTAACGCACGAGCAATTAACTCTTTTGCTTTTCTAATTCTTTGTTGTATGACATACTCTTTAGGAGTAAGCCCTACTTCTTGTTTAAATACCCGTATAAAATAATATAAACTCAAGTTTGCCATTGTACTTAAATCTGAAACCAAAATTTCTTCAGATAAATTGTCATTAATATATTCCAAGGTTTTATGAATACTGGGTTTTGAAGTAATGAGTTTTTTAATAGGAATAAAACTATCTGCATGTTTTTTTATAAATGAAGCAATCACCGTTACAAACATCTCTTCTTTTTCTATAATAAATACTCTGTTATCACTCATTGTCGTATGTAAAAGAAGTAAGTCTTTAGATAAAACTTCATCTTCAATAATACCTTCTTTAAAAAAAGGAATATCATTGTTTTTATCACTAATTTCATTAGAGATACTTTGCATAAGTTTGGTATCAACATAAAACATTTTATAAGCCCAGCCCAACTTTGTAAAACCATCATGTATTTCCCCTGGATTACATAAGTTAATCATACCCTTATAAGCATGGACTTTTTTCCCTCTATAATTAAAATCAAGTTGCCCTGATTCAACGACTCCAAAACAAAACTCTTCATGAAAATGTTTATTGAAATTTTGTCTTAAATATGAAGCACTTAATAATTCAACAAAACCTATATCTTTGAGTTTTATTGTTTTACTTGTTTGCATTATAAATTCAGTGTATTGTTTTTTTGCATGTGTTTTAAAATCTCAAATGTTTTACTTACATCATAAGTTGCAGTATGGTAAGAGTCAGGATCAAAATCAATATTGTAATAAATACACGTTTCATCTAATTTTGGATTTTTAACTTTATATGTTTTTCCCAAAGCTTTTACTATTTGTTTGTTTTCTTTCATGGTACAAAAATGCTTCTCAAAGCTGACCATTCTATCCAAGTGTCTTAATTCAAAAGTAATATTATGTGCAACCAAAGTATTGGCATCTTTACAGAATTCAACAAAGTCTTCATCTTCTTTAAAATATGAGCTATATGAATTTCCAGCTCTATGTTCTAAAATAAGTTCAGGAGTTAATTTATGCACTTCATATGAGTATGGGTTAACAGGATATCTAGACAAGTAATATCGATGAAACCTATCTATAACTTTAAATTGACCCTTTACTAATGAGACCTTAACTGCAGCTGCTTCTATTACATCACCAATATTATGTGAGTTTGTTTCAAAATCTAATATAATCATTTTTTTATTTCGTATGCTCCGTTTCTTGAATTTTTGTAATATTCTTCAAATTTACCATTGTCTTTTAAACGTTGCAAACCTTTATTGAATTTTTCCATTAATACTTTATTTTCTTTAAGTTTATTTGAAAAAAGTAATCGTAATTTTTCATTGTGAAATGCTTTTTTATGATAAGTAATCGATGATACTTCTTTAGTAGAAAAATATTTATTTAAAATACCATATCCCACATCTAAGTTTATGATAACTGCGTGAAAACGCCCCTTTAACAACATTTGAAAAAGTTTCTTTTCATCTATAACTTCAAACATATCTATATTATTTATTTTTTTTATTTCTTGTATTTTATTTCCATATTCATAACCTAAAATACTCCCAATTCTTATATTTTGCAAATCATTGAAATCATTCCAATCAAACTTTTGTTCTTTTAAATGAAAAAACACCACATCTCCATTTAAAATCACATCACTAAATAAAAAATCTTTTTCTCTACTTTTTGTTTTCGACCATCCTATTGAAGCATTTACTACACCAGCTTTTGCCAAATGCAAGGCCCTTTTCCAAGGATACCATTCGTAATTTACTTCAATATTAGCTAAAGCAAATGCATCTTGAACCACATGAGACGTCACTCCATATTTTTTTAAATCTTTAGAAAAAAATGGAGGCCACTCCCCATTGGAAATTCTAATAGGCTCACTGGCATTTAATATACAGAGGGGAAGAAAAAATAGTGTAATAGAAAAAAGCATTTTTATGTATTTAACCATCTATTTTCCTAAATAATAATTTCTTTTAATTTAATAATACAACTTTATGTCCTAAATAATTCTTAATATAAAAGTCTAAGTCAAGGATTATTTTCTTATTTTGTTTTCCATTCTTGCATTTCTTTGTTGATAAAATAACTTACCATATCAGAAAATAACTTTTCTATGAATAGAGGATTAATATTTTTTTCTGCTGCCCATATTTTTCGTTGACTCAACATTTTTGCTACTCTTTGTGGAGCTTTAACATCAGTCTCACTTTTTTTAAACTCAGCTGCTTTATTTACATACTCAGCTCTTTTTGAAATCAAAGAAATTAATTCTTTATCAATGGTGTCAATTTCTAATCTAATATCATCCATATTTTGGCATTCACTGACTTTTTTCATTTTTTTTATTCCTTATTATCTCTTATAAATATTTATATATCCATTGCGGGTTTGTTTTTAATTTTGTGATACTTTAGTGACATTAAAATACAATGTTCTAATTCACGTATAGGTATTTTGTCATTTTCATTAAAAATAATGGCTCTATTTCCTTCAAAAGTAAAAATATCACTATAGAGTTCCCTAAATGTATCTACGAGTTTGGTTTTACAGTGAAAATATAGTGCATATGCATTTGGATTTGTCTTTACAGTCCCAAGTCGTATCGTGCTACCTATGTCACTTATGTAACTTGGCTCTCCCCATTTTAAAGTTTCTTCAAATTGTTTAATATCTTTACATTCACTTGCAGTTTTTACTATCAATTCTCTAAGTTCTAATAACTTACCTTGAAGTGTAATAGGATAGTTTTTAAATACTTCCTTAACCTCAGCACTTTGGATAGTATTTAGCATAGAAATTATCTGTGGCATTTTTGTCCTTTGATTACACAAACTTATATTAAATATATACTATAATCCAGATTAAATTACTATACAACTATTAGGTGGAAGGAAATAAATGCAATTTGACTGGACATATACACAAACAAATATCAATTGGGACGAATTATCAAACTTATATAAAATTGCACCCTTGGGTGATAAAAAAGCGCCTGCCTTAAAAACTGTCTTTTCAAATAGTTTATTTAAGTGTTTTGTTTTTCATGAACACAAACTTATTGGAGCTGGTCGAGCTTTAGCAGATGGAGTGGATTGTTCTTATATATGTGATATTGCCATTCATCCAGATTTTCAAGGGTTTGGATTGGGGAAACAAATCATCAATACCTTAAAAGAATTCTCATCTGAGCACAAAAAAATCATTTTATATGCCAATCCAGGAAAAGAAGGCTTTTATAAAAAACTGGGTTTTAAAAAAATGAATACGGCCATGGCTATTTTTGAAAATCAAGACCTTGCATTAAAAAATGGTCTACTTAATGATGACTAAAAAGGAACAATAATGTCAAATTTTTTATTATCACAAATATTGATAGGTTTTGCTATTTGTTTTGACATGATGTCATTTCAATTTAAAGACAGAAAAAAAATTGTTTTATGTTTTTTTTGTGCTTCTATACTTATAGGCGTTCATTTTGCCCTTCTTGAACAATATACAGCAGCAGGCTTGGTTCTTATAACTGCCATTAGATTCTTGACAAGTATCTTCACTACTTCCAAAAAAGTGATGTCACTCTTTTTGGTGAGTTATACTGTTGTAACTGTGGTAACCTTCGCAGGATTATTAAGTCTTCTTACTTATGGTGCTTCTATGATTAGCTCTGTAGCATCTTTTTGTAAGGATGATAAGTTTTTACGACAGCTCATGCTCTTAAGTACAATTATTTGGGTCGTTCATAATTATTATGCAAATAGCCCAGCAGCAGTACTTATGGAGATTTTATTTATCTGTAGTAATTCTATTGGATATTATAGACATTATATTAAACCAAAAAAAGTACAAGTTAACCCAAATAAGATTGACAATTAAAACTAAAAACTAAAAAAGAGTCTCTTTAATAATAGGCTCTCTTTTAAAAGGCTTTATACACTCAATGCTGTTATTTTTCACAGGATTTACAAAAGAAGAAACCTCATCTAGTTTTAATTGCTCAGATGAACAGGAGACAAAAAGTTTATTTAACTCTTCTAATGAAGTATTATTATCTAACCAAATTTTCCAATGTCTTGAATCCAATATTACCGGCATTCGATCATGAATTTTGGCTATTTTTTCATTGGGTGGGATGGTAATGAGTGCCACAGAAATGATTTTTTCATTTTTAATTACGTCATACCATTCATCCCATAAACCTGCTAATACTAAACCTCCATCATTCATGGACTGAACAAAATAAGGAAATTTTTCTTTGTCTATCTTTTCCCACTCGTAAAAGCCATTTACTGGAATCAAACAACGTTTACTTTTAAAAGAATCACGAAAACTCATTTTTTCAAATAATGTTTCACTTCGCGCATTAATATTAATACTCTTTTTATCTTTAGCCCAAGAAGGTATCAATCCAAAGTGTGCATAAGTGTAAACATTGGTATTCAATAACACAGGTAATAAGTGTGTGGGTGCCAAGTTATAACTTGTTTTGATATGTCCAATATTATTTTTAACATGAGAAAATATTTTCTTTGCTTCTATTCTAAAAAAACTATCATCAAATATTGCGAGACGTCCGGGCATTATCAACCTTTACTTTTTGAAAGTCTAGCAATAATTACTTTGAGATAAAATAAAACTTAAAACTTTACTCTAGCAAAATAGATTATAAAACTATATATTACTATATCGTATACTAATTCAAATTGTAAAATTTTCAATTAAGGAGTTTTAATGGTTTTAGTAGATAGATATAAAGACGATCATGAAGAATTAGAAAAACTCACAACTAAAATATATCCCTATTTAAATATCAAAGATGTTTTACGCAACACACGTACAATTAAATCTTTTATTGATGATTTAATAAGTGCCCTTGATATTCATTTGGCAGTTGAAGACAAATCACTTTATCCTTTATTATTGAATCACACAAACCAAGAAATCAAAAGTACGGTACAAAGTTTTATTGATGAAATGGGAGAGATTAGACAAACTGTCCTTTTATATAGAAGAAAATGGACAAGCATATCCAAAATACAAGAGGAAGCAGACAAATTTATTGGTGAAACATCTCTCATACTAGAAGCATTAATTACTAGGATGAAAAGAGAAAATCTAGAGTTGTTTACCTTATTGGGGCAAGAAGAAGAAAGTATATCAAAATATTAACTTTAATCAATTCATCTTCTTAAAACTATTTACCGTGTCAAAACACTATATGACCAATTTTTATTTCCTGTACTTTTAATTTTAATATAATTACAACGCAGTAACTCTTTTACAATTAACCTATTCATCAATCCATGACCCATTAATGTTACACTTTTACTATTATTTGATAACTCAATTAACATTTTTGTAGCAAGTTTCGCTCTCTTTTTTGCCCTATCATAGGATTCAACATTTTTAGAATATCCCATAAACCACAAAATTCTAAAAAAAATCAACCACATACTTGGTTTTAGTTTAATCATCGTCCAAGAAGAATGAGGAAGTTCAACTTCATTAAAAAGTTTATTTATATGGCTAGCCCTTTTAGCAAAAATACGTACAGATTCGGTGGATCTTTTTAAATTACTGCAGAGAATAATATCCGATGAATTTAAGATTTTCAAAACATCACTTTTATTTGCATTTTCTGAGTGTATGTTTGAGGTATTATAGGCATCAATCCATAGTCCAAAATCCTTGGAAGAAATATTATTATAGCTTTTAATATCAACTGTACCATGTCTCATTAAGGTTATCGTGTTCATATATAATTCTTTCTTTTTACTATTAGTTGAAATGATTCTAGTATAATAAATTTAAAAATATATAAAAGGTTTGGTATGGTAGAATCAGCTTATGAATTTAGAAGACAAACTTAAAGAACTACCCTCCACTTCAGGCATTTATCAATACTTTGATAAAGATGCGCATTTACTCTATATTGGAAAAGCAAAAGTACTAAAAAATAGAGTTAAATCCTATTTCAAATTTAATCCAAATCTAGGACCAGCTGATAAATTGGGACCTCGTATTTATAAAATGATCTCAGAAGTTAGAAGTGTTGAGTGGATAGTTACTCCCAATGAAAATGATGCTTTAATACTAGAAAACTCTCTTATCAAACAACTCAAACCAAAATACAATATTTTGTTACGTGATGACAAAACCTATCCCTATCTTTATGTTGATTTTAGTGAATCATTTCCTCGAATTGAGCTAACCAGGAAGATATTGAAAGGTAAAAGCATCAAATATTTTGGACCTTACTCTGTAGGTGCCAGGGATATGCTGGATTCAATTTATGAAATTGTACCCATGGTGCAAAAGAAAAATTGTCTTAAAGAAAAAAAAGCCTGTTTGTTTTATCAAATCAAGAAATGCCTTGCCCCGTGTGAAGGAAAAGTTAGCGTTGAAAAATATAAAACCATTATTGATGAGGCTTTAGAATATATCTATAATAAAACAAAACTCATTTCTAAACTAAAAACAAAAATGGAAGAGTATAGCGAGCAGTTTCGTTTTGAAGAAGCTCTAAAAATTAGAGATAGAATCAGAACCATTGAAAAATCTCAAATTAAGTCAGGAATGGATTTGGCCAACAATGAAAACCTTGACGTTTTTGCAATTACACATAGAAATGCCAGAGCAGTTATAGTAAGGCTTTTTATTCGAGATGGAAAATTAACTTCAAGTTCACACAATTTTATCAAACTTGATTTTATGCAAGATGAAAAGAACATTGATTTAAACGAAGCCTATGCACGTGCTATAGTAAATTATTATGACAATGAGATACCTGTGTTACCTGATGAAATTATTGTTGCCAGTGAGCTAGAAGAAAAAGAAGAGTTAGAAAGTTTCATTCAGGCAAAATTTAACAAAAAGATTAATATCACCTACCCAAAAATAGGAAAGAAAAAAGAATTAATCAAAATTGCATATAATAACTGTGAAGAGTTATTACGACTAGATAGTTTAACCAATAATACCACTATACATGAAGAAATCAAAAAGCTATTTAAACTACAAAGAGTTCCTAAACGAATAGAGAGTTATGATAATTCACATATGATGGGACAAGCAACTGTTGGGGCGATGGTAGTGTGGGATGATAAGTTCATCAAAGCAGACTTTAGACACTATAATCTAGAAAGTAAAGACGAATACGCTCAAATGAGAGAAATGTTAGTACGAAGAGTTGAAAGTTTTGATAAAAACCCAGCTCCTGATTTATGGGTCATTGATGGAGGAGCAACATTGCTTAAACTGGCTCACTCAATTTGTGAAAGTGTTGGTGTTTTTATAGATATGATTGCCATTGCAAAAGAAAAGGTTGATGCTAAAGCACATCGAGCTAAGGGTGCTGCAAAAGACATCATGTATTGCCAAGATGAAAAGGGTGAAGTGCAAACCTATAAACTTCTTACTTCAGATCAGCGTTTACAATTTATTCAAAGACAAAGAGATGAGTCACACCGTTTTGTTATCAACTTTCATAAAAAACAAAAAAGAAAAGAAGACAAACAAATTTCCCTTTTACAAATAAAAGGAATTGGAGAAGCAAAGGTTAAAAAACTGCTTTTATACTTTGGAACTTTTGAGCAAATTAAAAGTGCAAATCTTGAAAAACTCAAAGAGGTTCTAAATGAAAAAGATAGTATTCTAATCTTAACACACTTTAAAAATTTGGATTAAAACCATGTCAAAAATTATTATTAACAAATCTAATTATTTTCACAATTTATCAGTTATTTCTAAGCATGTAAACGGTAAAGAAAAAATTACCGTAGTATTAAAAGATAATGCATATGGACACGGATTAGTTGAAATAGCCTCACTGGCTTGTGAATATGGTATTACAAAAGCCGCTGTGCAGACTATTGAAGATGCAATTAAAATTGAATCGTATTTTAAGGAAATTTTAATCTTAGCTGATGTAAGTGTTCACACTTATTCACATACTTTTCACATCACAATTAATGAACTCAATGATATTTCAAAACTGAAACGAAATACCAATGTCCAGCTAAAAATTGATACAGGGATGCATAGAAATGGCATCACTCAAAATGAGCTCCAAGAGGCTATTCATCGCATCAAGAGACAAGGTCTTGTTCTAAAAGGTGTGTATACACACTACAGAAGTGCAGATGAATTATCATGTGAATACTTTTGCCAAAAAATGGACTTCAAGAATATTAAAGCAGAAGTTAAGAATATATGTGAAAAACTATTGTTACCAATCCCAAACTTTCATAGTGCCAATTCTTCGGGTGTCTTTAGGGATAATAATTTTAGTGAAGATATGGTTCGAGTTGGAATTGCCTCTTATGGTTATATTGAAACCAATAATGTTTATCAAATTCCAGATTTAAAACCCGTTTTATCATTTTATGCAAAAAGACTAAGCTCCAGAAAATTATTTATTAATGAAAAACTGGGTTATGGCGGAACATTTAAAGCAAAAAAAGAAATGGACGTGTCAACATATGATGTTGGTTATGGAGATGGTTTTTTAAGGATCAATGAGAATCAAAACTATACAACTCCTGAAGGCTATAGTATACTAGGACGAGTATCTATGGATAATATGTCTTTAGACTCAACACAGGATGAAATTTGCCTTTTTGACGATGTACGAGCATTGGCCAAAATTCATGGTACAATTACCTATGAAATATTAACCTCACTGAAAGCAAATATACAAAAAGAGATTTTATGACAAAAATACTTTGTTTACTTATTCTATTCTCAACATTAAGTTTTTCAAAACATTTTGATGAAAAAAAGAAAACACAAGTTGAGAAAGAAAAAAGTTTTTCATACTATGTCCAACTTGCAAAAAAGAGGGATCCAGCGGCACTTTTTAAACTGGGAAAGTTTTATTATGAAGGTCGAGTAGTTAAAAGAAGTTATAAAAAAGCATTTAAATACTTAACCCAGTCTTCTTTGCTTGATTACAAAAAAGCCACTTACAACTTAGGCATTCTTTATTCTAATAATAAAACTATTTATCACAGTTATTCAAAGGCCTACAATATTTTCCATGATCTTGCTCTTGAGGGACATGCTGGTGCACAAAATAAAATAGGTAGTTTTTTAACCTTTGGATTTGGTGGTCCCATTGATTTTAAAGAAGCGGTAAAATGGTTTGAAAAATCCTCAAAACAAGACTATATTCCAGCCCAATGTAATTTGGCTACTATGTATGCATCGGGAATGGGCGTATTTCCAAATTTTGGGAGAGCTCATGTTTTTGCAAAAAAAGGAAAAGAATTAAAACATCCAGTATGTTTAAAGGTTTGGAGAGACTTCAATTTGGGAAAATATAAACAAGATAAAGGTTTTAAGTTTAAATTTTACACTCAACCCTAAGGTTCTTTATAAATATTTTACATAAAAAAAGGATGCCATTATAACACCCTTTAATTTATACACCAAGTAGCAAGTACTCTTATAATTAGATTCTAGCTTGAATAAATGCATCCATTTCATCAACGATTTCTTCAATAGTTCGTTCACCATTGATTTTTTTCAAGATTTCTTTTGCACCATAAAATGTTTGAATATCTTCTAAAGGCTCAGTAAATACTTTCATTCTATTATTAAATACTTCAGCATTATCATCAGCCCCACGTGCACGACCAAGAACTCTATCACGTGCAACTTCAACACTTACTTCAACTTCAATTACATTTACCAATTCAACTTCATCTTCGTTGATTAAATAACTGTCTAATTCCATCATTTGTTCACCACTTCTTGGATATCCATCAATAATAACAACAGAAGTTGGTGCATTTTTAATAGCAGTTACAATTGTTTCAATCACAATATTAATTGGAACTAAATTTCCCTTACTGACATAACCGTCAATTATTTTTCCTATTTCGCTTCCACTTGCAACTTCAGCTCTAAACATATCACCAGTAGAGTAATGAGTGATATCATCATGCTTTGCAGCTATTAATTCAGCATCAGTTGTTTTTCCACTACCTGGTGCCCCTATAATTAAAAATAGTTTTTTCATCTAATTGACCTTTTTGTTTTCTTATTTTACGTTTTTTATGAGTAGGCATTATAGCAAAAGAAATCTTTGCATCCCAAATTTCACGGTGATGACATTACTATCTTTTACTTTTTTACACACTCCTATTTTAAGTCATTACAAGCAGAAAGATAAAATTTAACCTTGCATATTTGAAGCGTTGTATTTTCTCTTTCCATAAAAATCTTTACTAATTACAATTTCTTTCTGTTTTTCTTTTCTTCTGGTATCTTTTTCAACGTATATTTTTTTTCTAGTTTTAGGATCCATCTCGGTGTAATACATTACAGCAGAATAAGTACTTGGAGTAGGAGTAAAGACCTGCGCTTGTTCAGGATTCATTTTTAATTCATCTGTCGTAAAACGTTTTAAATCATGCATGTCTTTATCTTCACAACCAGGATGTGCAGCAATTAAATAATATGTTAAAAATTGTTTTTTTCCAGCTTCATCATTAAGTCTGTCATACATCTTTTTAAAATCTACTAAAGTTTGTTTTCCAGGTTTCCCCATAAGGTCCAATACTCTATCTGAAGTGTGTTCAGGTGCAACTTTCATTTGTCCAGATATATGATGACCCACAAGCTCTTTGAGGTATTCATAACCGTGTTTTTTATCTGCAGTTATAAAATCATATCTAATACCAGAAGCAACAAAAGCTTTTTTTACTTTTGGAATTTCACGTATATTTCTTAACAACTGTATACTTCTTGAGTGATTTACCTTCATAACTTTACATAATCGGTCATGATCAACACAGCGAATATCAGCACAAGTACCTTTTTTAAGCTTTTTCCCGCACTCATAACCATACATATTAGCCGTTGGACCTCCAACATCTGAAATGATTCCTTTAAAGTCTTTATGCTCGGTGAATTCTTTCGCTTCCTCTAAAATATTTTTTTCACTTCTAGTACGAATTGTTCGACCTTGATGTACACCAATCGCACAAAAATTACACTCTCCCCAACACCCATGGTGAGTTTGAATAGAAAACTTTATGGTTTCTAAACATTTTACCTTTCCTTCATGTTTATGAAATGGGTGTAAATCTCTTTCAAAAGGTAAAGAAGCTACTTCATCCATTTCTGCCTCATCTAAATAATCACAAGGTGGGTTTTGAATAGAATACCGTGAATCTATTTTTTGGCATAACCCTTTTGCATTAATAGGGTCATTGTTATCATAAAAATGATCAAATAAATCGATATATTTTTCTTTATCATCTAAACACTCTTGATGTGAGGGTATTTGAATATATTCATCAACAGGTTTTTTAGACACATAACAAACACCACGCACATTCCGTGGATCATCCCCATTTGAAATAGCATAAGTAAACTCTTTGATAGCCACCTCACCCATTCCATAAATTAAAAAATCAGCTTTGGAATCAAATAAAATAGGTTTACGTAATTTATTTGTCCAGTAGTCATAGTGAGTTATTCGTCTTAAACTGGCTTCAATTCCACCTAATACTATGGGTACAGTGTTTTTATAGTTTTTTCGAATAAGATTGGTATAAACTAAAGTAGCACGATCTGGTCTTTTATCATTTTTCCCACCAGGAGTATAGTCATCTGAATTTCGGAACTTTTTTGTTGCAGTATAATTCGAAACCATTGAATCGATGCTTCCACCACTCACACCCCAGTAAAGTTTTGGCTCACCTAATCTCTTAATATCATCAGTATTTACATCTGGTTGACCAATAATTCCAACTTTGTAACCCCAAGATTGTAACATACGTGCTACTACGGCAACTCCAATAAAAGGAGAATCAATATAAGCATCACCACTTATAAGAATAACATCAAGTTGTTGCCAACCCAAATCATTCATTTCTTTTTTTGTTGTAGGTATAAACATGAATCATCCAATATTTCTTTAAATTTTGCCCAAACTAATATTAATAACTTCCATTATATTATATGAGAATCATAGCCATAAAAAAAGGGTAAGACGAATCTTACCCTCTTTTCATATATTTAATTAAAAATTATACGTCAGCTTGCTGTTTTCTAATTCTTAAACTTAATTCTTTCAATTGTTCTTCATCAACAACACTTGGAGCTTTAGTTAATAAACATTGAGCTTTTTGTGTTTTAGGGAAAGCAATAACTTCTCTAATTGAATCAGTACCTGCTAATAACATAATCATTCTATCAAGACCCATAGCAAAACCACCATGTGGAGGTGCACCAAATTGAAGTGCATCTAATAAGAAACCAAATTTCTCTTGAGCTTCCTCTTCACTAATTCCTAATAATCTAAAGATTTCAGATTGAATATCTTCTTTATGAATTCTAATACTTCCACCACCAAGCTCTGTACCGTTTAGAACGATATCATAAGCAATAGATTCAATGTCTTCAGTATTTTCTTTGTTTAAGTCTTTAGGCATAGTAAATGGATGATGTAAGGCTTTAATTTTACCTTCTTCTACTTCAAACATTGGAAAATCAACAACCCATAAAAACTCAAAAGAATCTTTTGGAATAATTTCCATTGATTCAGCTAAATAGATTCTAAATCTACCCATATAATCACAAACTGTTTTTTTATCTCCAGCTCCAAAGAATACAGCATCTCCAACTTCAAGACCAGTTACTTCAATGATTTCTTTTAAATCTTCTTCAGTAAAAAATTTAGTTAATGGACCTTTTAATCCATCTTCTTTCATTTGAAAGTATCCTAAACCTTTTGCTCCAAATTTTCTAACGTAATCTTCGAAACCTTTCATTTGTCTCTTAGAAAATACATTATCACCATTTGGTACTCTTAATGCTTTAATTCTATTTGCTTTTTTGTCTTTCGCAATTCCACTAAAAATTTCATTTGTTGATCTTCCAAAGATATCAATTACATCAACCATTTTAAGGTCATATCTCATATCTGGTTTATCAGATCCATAAAATTCCATTGCATCACTATAAGTCATTCTAGGGAAGTTTGTTGGAATCTCTTTTCCAATGTCTTTAAATACATTTTGAATTACAGTCTCAGCTACTTTAAGAACATCTTCTTGGTCACAAAATGACATTTCTACATCTATTTGAGTAAATTCAGGTTGTCTATCTGCTCTTAAATCTTCATCTCTAAAACACTTTGCAATTTGAAAGTATTTATCAAATCCAGATACCATTAAAAGTTGTTTAAATAATTGAGGAGATTGTGGAAGTGCGTAAAATTCACCACCATGTACACGACTAGGTACTAAATAATCTCTCGCACCTTCAGGAGTAGACTTTGTTAAAATAGGAGTTTCAACATCTAAGAAGTCTAATTCGTCTAAAGTATTTCGAATCGAGTTTGTTACTTTACTTCTTAATTTAAAAATATCATAAGATTTTGATGTTCTTAATTCTAAGAATCTATTTCTTAATTTGATTTCTTCGTTTACTTTTTCGTCATTTAAATCAAATGGCATTGGTTTTGATCTGTTTTCAATCACCAGTTCTTCAACAACGATTTCAATCTTACCAGTTATTAGTTTGGGATTTTCAAGTCCTTCACCTCTAGCTCTTACTTTTCCAGTTGCGATTAAAACAAATTCATCTCTTGCAGAATCTGCTACTTTCCAAGCTTCTTTATTATCAGCTGGATCACAAACCAATTGAACCAAACCACCCTTGTCTCTTAAATCAATAAAGATTAAGCCACCATGGTCACGTCTGCTGTTTACCCAACCAGCTACTTTTACTGTTTCATCAATGTTTTTTTCTGTTACGTCCGTACAATAATGCGTTCTCAATTTTAACTCCATCATGTTTGTAACCCACAAAAAATCAAATTAACTGATTAATCTCGTGAGTTATCCTTTAAATTATTCGCGATTATAGCTAAGTTATACTTTAAGTGCTATTTATCTTAACTGTTTAAAACCATGCCTAGTATTTTTATATAGATTCACATCATAAGAGACTTGATTGTTAATAATCTTAGAAGGGAAAAGAGTACTTTTGTTTTTACTATATAGAAAATCCATACCAATTAAAGTTGAATAATTAACCCAATTATATGCGATATCAGCATCTAGTAAAAACAAACTTTCTTGTAATTTATAATCTGTTTTCGAAATTGAGTTTGCTATTACAAAGTTTTTTCTATCAGGGTATTGAGTTAAAGAAACAAGTAAAGGTGTATAATTTAATTGTGTAGAGAGAATCTTATAAGGTACAGTTCCATGAGCTCTTAATTGTGAGAGTATAATTGAACTTTTAATAATAGACGTATTTAAAAAAAGTGAACTATTTATTAGTGCTCTATTGGTCACAATTTTTTTGAATACATTGGTACTATTTTTTATTTTAGTACTTGTTTTAACCAATTGTTTTGATTGAGTAATATAATT
>Ga0209826_1001421_pt1 | contig 16700 bp, 10 predicted proteins | sample GOMGulsemesocosm_5_FD_184637 | JGI IMG/M metagenome (GOLD analysis project Ga0209826, IMG submission 184637) | Methane-oxidizing microbial communities from mesocosms in the Gulf of Mexico - GOM15C Gulf of Mexico (SPAdes) (version 2) | ecosystem: Environmental > Aquatic > Marine > Cold seeps... | reverse complement strand
GCTGGGGAAAGGCGAAGCCGTGCTCGGTGTTGGGCACTTTTTCGAGCACGTAGTCGATATTGTTTTCACTCAGGCAGGCATCGAGGGCTTTAATCTCGGCATCGGGCACATAGGGGTCGTGCTCAGCAAAGCCGAAGTAAAGGGTGCAATCGCTTTCGATATTGGGAATCAACAAGTGGGCGGAGTCGCGTTGTCCGGTAACGTGGGATACGCCGTAAAGGGATGCCATCGCTTTAAAGCGCTCGGGGAAACGGCCGGTCACGGCGAGGACAAACTTGCCGCTCATGCAATAACCGATGCAACCCATGGGGCCGGGCAGGGCGTTGGGGTGAGCGTCGAGCCAGTCAATGATGGCGCGGGTGTCGCTAATAATCATGCCGTTGGTGTGGGCGTCGAGCATGGCCATCATTTGGCCGCCGGGGTCGCGCACGCCGTAGCGGTAGTAAAGGTTGGGGATAATCGCGATATAACCCTGGGCGGCGATGCGGCGCACAAAGTCGTAGAGCTCGTCGCGCACACCGGGGGCATCCATGTAGAGAATCACAGGGGGATAGGCGCTGCTATCATCGCCCGCAGGCCAGGCGACAAAGCATTCCATCTCGCCGTCGGGGGTTGTGATATTGACGAAGCCTTCGTTTAAGGGTGTTTGCTTGCTCATAAAGGGGTTCTATCCGTTTTTAAAAAGTTCGGGGGTCGGTTTAGCTCCGTATGGAATTGATGACACCCTGTGTTTCCAGGGCATCGATATCCTCATTGGAGTAGCCAAGTATTTCACTAAGAATTTCCTGATTATGTTCGCCAACGTAACTCGCTGTTTGCTCGGGTATATCGGGAAAGGCTGAAAAACGCAGGGGTGTACGGGGGATTTTTAGTTCGCCCCAAACAGGATCGACAATAGTACGGAGCATGTTGCGGGCTTTGGTGTGTGGGTGCTCCATAACTTCGGGCACGGTGAGCAGGGGCGCACAGGGTATGTGGGCATCCTCTAAAATTTTCAGTGCAGTATCGGGGTCGCCAATCGTGTCGAGCCAGCTTTGCACGATGCCGTTGAGGGCATCTTTGTTGAGCCCTCGTGCGGCAAGGTCGGCAAAGCGAGGGTCACTCAGTAGATCTTCACGATCGATTGTTTTGGCCAGGTTTTCCCACTGGGCGCCCAGGGCGATGATGAACAGGTAGCGTTCCCCGCATTTGAAAATACCGGCAGGGGCAGCCACGTTGTGGGTGGCACCCGAGCGTTTAGGGATGTATGTGCCTCCTGATGCATCGTGGAGCTGTACGTTCATATCGTGGTAGCTGAATAATATTTCCTGCAAGCAAAGATCGAGGTGTTGTCCCTCGCCACCGCGAAAGCGATGGAAGAGAGCGGCGACAATAGCGGCGTAGGCGTGGGTGCCGCTGGATACATCACCAAAGGTGAGGTCGGCAAAAACCGGTGTCCTGTCAGGTTCGCCGTTCAGGTCGAGAATGCCGGCATAGGCTTGCCCGATGAAGTCATAGCCGGGTAATTGCGCTAAGGGGCCGTCCTGGCCGAAGCAGGAAATGGAGCACATCACCAGGTTGGGGTTAATGGCTTTTAGTGTTTCCCAGTCCATGTTGTGACGCTTCATGACACCGGGCGTGAAGTTTTCGACCACTACGTCGGCATTCCTGATTAAGTCGTGGCAAATCTTTTGCGCTTCGGGTTGAGCCAAATCCAGGCTCAGGGACTTCTTGGCTAGATTATGTTGCACATAGAATGCGCTACGGCCCTCTTTGTGCATGGGCAGCATACGCGCGGGGTCACCCGTTAAGGGCTCAATTTTAATGACTTCGGCACCGTGCTCAGCGAGCATTTTTGTGCAGTGTGGGCCTGCCACATAGTGTGAAAAATCGATGACTTTAATGCCTTCAAACATGGACTGGGGGGCCATGGGTAACTCCTGTTTTTAATCGTTATTATTTTTGGGGTCTATTTTTAAGGTGTTTTTAGTGGCAGTGATTTATTGAGGCAACTTGCTGAAGGATGAACCGGGTGCTGAATAAGTATCAGCACCCGGTTCATTGGATGAGTTTTAACAAGCTGTTAAGTGTTTATATGTTTTTTTGGCTCAACACGCCCGCTGCGTTCAGCTCAGCTATTTTTTCTTCTGAGTAACCGAGTTGCTCGCGCAGAATTTCTTCGTTGTGCTCACCGAGGAAACTGGCTTGCAGTTCAAGTCGCTCGGGATACTGGGAGTAACGCAGCGGTGCGCCGGGGATTTTCACTTCGCCAAAGGCACGGTCGGTAACGGTTTGTACAATGCCCCGTTGCGCCATGTGAGGGTGTTTCATTACATCGGGAACACTCAGTATGGGCGCTGCAGGTACGTGGTTCTCTTCGACCAGAATACGCACGGCTTCAGTGACATCGCTAACCGTGCTGAGCCAGCGTTCAATTTCGACGGTAATCGCATCGCGGTGCTCGTTGCGTGTTAGCGGTGTCGCGAAGCGAGGGTCTTCGAGCCACTCTTCTTTGCCGAGTAATTTCAGAAGATTATTCCACTGAGCACCCAGGGCAACAATAATCAGATAATCCTCTTTGCATTTAAACAGGCCGAGGGGGGCGATAAAGGCGTGCTGATGGCCGCTGCGCTGGGGTACCTGGGCACCACCAGAGGCATCGTAAACCTGCACATTCATTTCGTGATAGCTGAACAAACAGTCGAGCAAAGCGATATCGAGGAACTGACCGCCGCCGCCCATGGCCTTGTGGTAAAGGGCGGTAACGATGGCACCGTAGGCGTGAGCGCCGGTAGAAATATCACCAAAGGCCATACCTGATAACGCAGGGTAGCCATCGGCGGCACCGGTCATGCCTAAAATACCGGAATAGGCCTGACCGATGTAATCAAAGCCGGGCAGTTTCGACAGCGGGCCTTCTTGCCCCAGGCAGGAGATGGAGCACATGATGACATCGGGGTTGACCTTACTGACAGCCTCCCAGTCCAGATTGAATTTCTTCATCACGCCGGGCGTGAAGTTTTCAATCACCACGTCGACCGTTTTAATGAGTTCGTGGCAAATGTCCTGAGCTTCTTTTGTCCGTAAATCCAGACTTAAACTTTTCTTGCCCCGGTTGTGCTGAATGAAATAGCCACTGCGCTCGTCTTTAAGGACGGGCAGGTGGCGAGCGGCTTCACCCATTTGCGCTTCAACTTTAATGACTTCAGCACCGGCTTCGGCCATCAGGCGAGTGCAGTGCGGCCCGGCTACAAAATGGGAGAAGTCGAGAACCTTTACACCTTCGAGAACGTGCTTTCTTGTCATGGGGTTTGCCTTTAAATGTATTTGAGCCGAGAAAGGTTTCTACTGGCTCAGATCAATGAATGTGCTTTATTACAATCGTGCACGTTGAATAAGAAGTATTTGCTCTTATAATTTGCGGCCCATTTGTAGCCTAAAGTGCTGCAAAATACCAGCGAATTACTGTGTTGTATTTTAAGACCAGAGTTTGGCGTTAACGAAAACGAAGAGGAATATGATTGATGGCACGAGCTTATGGTGATGGTGATACTTCGTTTCAAGCGGCGGGTGGCCAGCCGGGTATTAAACGTTTGGTTGATCGCTTTTACGACTATATGGACAGCGAGCCTGAGGCTGCCGCTATCCGTGCTATGCATCCCAAAGATCTTGAGATGACACGAGATAAACTGTATTGCTTCCTTTGTGGTTGGTTGGGTGGTGAAAAACTGTTTGCCAAAAAATACGGCCCGATTATGATTCCTCGGGCCCATGAGCATATCGATATTGCCGAGCCAGAAAGAGATGCCTGGTTGCTGTGTATGGAAAAGGCTGTGGCCGAACAGCCCTATGCCGAAGACTTTAAAGCGTATTTAATGCGCGAACTTTTTGTGCCCGCCGAGCGCTGCCGTATCTTTAGTCAGCGGCGCATAGAGGCGGAGCAAGCGCAATAGTAGCGACCGCCATTCTTATAATGTGCCAATGCCCATTAAGGCTTTTACCGCAGGCTTCATGATTTTTCCGTTGGCATTACGGGGCAGGGGTTCGTGGTGTTGCTCAATGAGCACCGGTACCTTAAAAGCGGCGATTTGACGGGCGACATGGGCTTGTAAGTCTTCGGGCTTAAAGTCAGCGCCCGAGCGCAATTGCACGACGGCGGCTACTTCTTCACCCAGCACGGGGTGGGGAATGCCGACCACTGCCGCGTCGATGACATCGGGATGGTTGAACAGGGCGCTTTCTACTTCAATGCAGTAAATATTCTCACCGCCCCGTAGCAACATATCTTTAATGCGATCGACCACATACAAAAACCCCTCGTCATCGACATAGCCGAGATCACCGGTGTGTAGCCAGTTGTCGATAATGGTTTTGGCCGTGGCTTCGGGATTGTTCCAGTAGCCTTTAATGACCTGAGGGCCTTTGACGCAAATTTCACCGACCTCGCCAGCAGGGCACTCAGCACCCTCGCTCGCCACGATTTTTATCTTGCAGATGGGCGCTGCCAGACCGACGCTCTCGGGACGGGCGATATAGTCTTCGGCAACATTCACCGTACTTAAAGCGCTGGTTTCTGTCAGCCCGTAACCATTGCTGGCGCTGGCGTTGGGGAAGGCGGCTTTAACGCGGGCGGCCAGTTCCGGTGCTGGTGGTGCGCCGCCGAAGAGAATGGTGCGAATGGTCGAAGTATCGTGGTCGGCGAGAAGGGGTGACTCCAGTACCTGCAGCGGCATGGAGGGTACGCCGCCGAAAGCATTGAGCTTTTCTTTTTCGATTAAACGGATAGCATCGTCCGCATCCCACTTATACATAAAGACAATCTTGCTGCCCATAATCGTGCTGCCGCACAGCATTGCCAATGAGCCGGTGACGTGAAACAGGGGTGCGCTGATCAGCTGCCCCATTTGTTCCGTGGGCTGTACGGGTTCGCGACCGTAGCGGTACTCGGTGCGGACGCGGAGATACACGCCACTGAGCTGGTTGGTGCAAATATTACGGTGCGTATTGACTGCGCCTTTGGGCTTGCCGGTGGTGCCGGAGGTGTAAAAAATACTGGCATCGTCATCGGGATGAATGGCAATAGTAGGTAGACTTTGACCACTATTGAGGGCGCTCATTAATGCGCTGAATTCGTCAATATTACCGAGGGGGCTATCCTCACTTCTGACTTTAACGATGTGCTCGAGTGTTGGAATACGACGGCGTGTCTCGGCCAGTGTCTGGGCCCGTTGCAGATCGGTGAACACCAGCCGCGCACCGGAGTGCTCGAGCGCGTACCCCAGTTCTGCACCTGTCCACCAGGCGTTAAGAGGCACAATCACCGCGCCGATGGCGGTCGTCGCCCAAAAAATCACCGGCCATTCAGGGTAGTTGCGCATCGCCAGGGCAACACGATCCCCCTTTTTAATACCGTACTGTTCGATCAGCGCGTGGCCGAGGGTGACCACCTGCTGGTAGTGCTGTTCGTAGCTCAGTCGCTGGTCTTCGTAAACCAGGTAGTCGCGCTCGGAAAATTGTCGACTGTGTTCGACAATCGCCCGTAGGCTGGGGAAAGCGTTTTTCCACACGGCAGTGGTTGTGCTGCGAATCTCCACCTCTTCAATTTCAAAAGGTGAGCCGGGGACGGTGAGTGTTTTGTCGAGCTGTTGAAAATCGATAGGCATGGGCATGATGTTTTTCTTTTATTATTCTCAGTCAGCATAATTGAGCGAAGAGACTAAAACAAACAACCTACGACAAACAGCAGAGGCACTGTAAAAGACACTGTTGCTTTTGAATTACCCTTATATAATGCGTCTTTTCTAGACGACACACGATTTCTTTCTTCAATTAAAAGCATGCAATAAAAGGACAAGTACTATGAGCTTATTTGATCTCACCGGAAAGGTTGCCGTTATTACCGGCTCTACCAAAGGCATTGGCAAGGCGATTGCCGAGCAAATGGCGTTGCACGGTGCCCGTGTTGTGGTCTCGAGCCGCAAGGCCGATGTCTGCGCACAGGTCAGCGCCGAAATTAATGCTCTGGTAGAGGGGCAGGCCGGACAGGCGATTGGTATCCCGGCGAACATTTCACATAAAGAAGACCTCGAAAACCTGGTGGCAAAAACGCGTGAGGCCTACGGCAAAATCGACATTCTGGTTTGTAATGCGGCGGCCAATCCTTATTACGGCACTATGCTCGGTATTAGCGACGAGCAGTTTGACAAAATTATGGACAACAACATTAAGTCGAACCACTGGTTGAGCTCAATGGTGATCCCCGAAATGCAGGCCCGCAAAGACGGGGTGATTATTATTATCTCGTCGATTGGTGGCGTTGTTGGGCACAGAACCCTTGGCTCTTACGGCCTCTCGAAAGCGGCTGATATGGCGCTGGCCCGAAATATTGGTTCTGAATTTGGTGCTGACAATATTCGAGCAAATGCTATTGCGCCGGGTTTGATTAAAACTGATTTTGCGAAAGCTCTGTGGGATAACCCCGAGTACCTGAAAAAATCGACTGTCAACTGTCCTTTAAGCAGAATAGGTGAACCCAATGAAATTGCGGGAGCCACCGTGTTCCTGGCCTCAGCGGCGGGTGCCTTCATGAATGGGCAAACATTAATTATTGATGGCGGAAGTACGATGTCGAATTGAGAGAGTTCACTGTTATGTGCTCGTACAGCGTCAATATAACCATGACGGTGTGCTAGCCTCTGATATTGCGGCTGTTGGGGCTTTGTAGCACACTAGAACAGACACAAGAATGACTAACAATTCATTAAAATAAATCAGTAAAGGGAGATACAGGAATGGCGAGTTTTCGTAGTCGGTTGATTGCACCCATTATGCGTTTGACCATGAAGAAAAAGCTGGGTAAAAGCGGTGATCCAGCGAAGGAGCGCGAGTTCCTCGACAAAATGTCGGCGATGAGTTCACGTCGCCCCCTGGGTAAATACGATGTGGTTGGCGGTGTCTCCGGTGAATGGCAACAAGCCACACTGGGCAGTGCCGATAATGTGATTTTGTATTTGCACGGCGGTGCGTATGTTATTGGTTCACCCGCCAGTCATCGCGATATGGTGGGTGCTATTGCGGATGCGGCACAGGCTCGCGCGTTTATTGTCGATTATCGTTTGGCGCCGGAAACACTCTTTCCTGGCGCAGTCGATGACGCCGTCGCCGCTTACAAAGGCTTGCTTGAAAACGGTGAAAAAGCGGAGAAAATTATTATTGCCGGTGACTCCGCGGGTGGTGGTTTGACCATGGCCACCCTCGTCGCGTTGCGAGATGAGGGTATTGAGCTACCCGCTGCTGCAGTTTGTCTTTCACCCTGGGCCGACCTTACCCTCTCGGGTGATTCAATGATTGTTAAAGATAAAGTGGATGCCATGCTCGGTAGAGACAGTCTGTCATGGTTCGGCGGTCTCTATTTGGGGGGGCAGGATGCCAGTGACCCTAAGGCCTCGCCCATTTTTGCTGATCTCAGTGGTCTGCCACCCTTGCTCATTCAGGTCGGCAGCCAGGAAGTGTTACTCGACGATGCTATTCGACTTAATAAAGTGGCTAAAAAAGCCGGTGTCGATGTATCCCTCGAAGTATGGGACGGCCAAATGCATGTCTGGCAATTAATGGCGGCCATTGTTCCTGAAGGTAAGCACGCGATACAGGTGATCGGCACCTTCATTAAAAACAATACTTAATAGCGGTTGCTACGCTGCATCATCAAAGGTTTGATTTTAGTCAATTCCTTTGATGATGACTGATTTAGACTCTTAGTTCTGACTGGAGAACTAGATGAGCTTTCATTTCTACCTGCTGGTTTTGTGCTTATCTATCGCACTGCAGTTTTCTACATGCATCATTTCACTTATCGCAATGCGTTATACCCATGCCTCTCGCTGGGTTTGGGGCGTACTCGCCTTCGCCATGTTGTTGATGGGTGTTCGTCAACTCATTATTTTACTCGCTGTCTGGTCTGAACCCAGCCTTTCAAGTGATATATGGATGACAGCACTACTTGAACTCAGTATTGCGTTTTGTCTTTGCTTCGGCCTGGGTGCTCGCCTGCCAGCACTTATGGCTCTTAATCGTCGCCTTGAATTTGCTGACAGTGATCGTATTGCCTTGGCAGAAAGTGAGCTGAAGTATCGCGAGCTAATTGAAAGCACGGGAGCGGGTTACGTCATCCTCGATGCGGCGGCTAATGTACTCGAATGTAATGAAACCTATATAAAATTAGTCGGCCGAAACAATCCTGAGGAGGTGATTGGCCATAATGTTATTGAGTGGTTAGACGAAAGTAGAAGCGGCACATTTTTGGCGAATGAAATGCAGGGGCACTCACAATGCGAGCTAAGAGCTTACAATCGGTTAACTTACTTTAGGCCTGATGGTAGCTTTATTCCCGTTGAGGTCTACAGCCGTGGTAGTCAGGCCGAAGACGGTCTTCGTGTCGTTGCCATGGTGCGTGATGTTTCCGAGCGTGAAGCTACGCGTATTGCGCTGGAAGAAAGTGAAGAAAAATATCGGAGTTTAATCGAAAGTACAGGTACGGGTTACGTCATTCTTGATACAAAGGGTGATGTGCTTGACTGTAATGAGACCTATCTAAAGATGTTAGGGCGCGATGCGATCATTGGTCATAACCTGTCTGAATGGGTGAAGCCAAGCGAATCAGAAAGATATGTTCGCAGTGAAGTGGCGAATTATTTAGAGAGTGAAGTAAGGGTTTACGAGAGCGAGATTTTTCGTCATCCAGATAACGTTGCCGTGCCCGTTGACGTCTATAGCCGGGCTAAAGAGATGGGGGATGACATTCAGCTTATCGCTTTGGTTCGCGATGTTTCTGAACGGGTGCAGGCCCGTAAAAAGCTTGAGGCGAGCGAAAGGCGAGCGAATTTATTGTTTGAAAACTCACCCATATCAACGGCCGTTTTTGCCTCTGACGGCCAGTTTTTACGTGCGAATAAGGCTCACGATAAGCTGTGGGGTGTGGTAATTAGTGAAGAGTTTCCCGAGTTAAATATTCTTGAGGATGAACAGGTCAATCGAATGATTGGCAAAGAAACACTGGCCGCTATTTTCAGGGGTGAGCATAAAGAGTTGGAATCATTTGTTTATAAGTGCAGTGACTTAGGTTTTGATAATGCTCGTGACAACACAATTTTACCGATGTTCTTTCCCCTGCTTGATGATGATGGGGAGGTTGAGAGTATTGTGCAAATGCATGTCGACCTTACCGAACGTATCTCTGCAGAACAGAAGCTTAGCGAGCGTGAAGCCTTGTACCGTGCTTTGGTTGAAAGTACGGATGCAGGGTACGTTGTCATGACGTCTGAAAAGATTGTTATTGAAGCCAATGCCGAATATGCACGACTTGCCGGTCGCTCAGATGTGTCAGAGATAATAGGTCAGCACACACGGGACTGGATTGGTGGTGATACGGGCTTAGCTGAATTTAGCCATGTGCTGGAAAATGGTGGGGGGCTTCAGGGCGTGCGTCTTGATTTTATTCACCCCGATGGCACGTTAATACCCACTGAAGCGAGTGTTGCCTCCGTTGATTTGGGTGATGAGCGAAAAGTTGTGGCATTGGCTCGTGATATCAGTGAGCGCATAGAGTCAGAAGGCCGGCTGAGACAGGCGCAAAAAATGGACGCCATCGGCAAACTTACCGGCGGGGTTGCCCACGATTTTAATAATTTACTGGGGGTTATTCTCGGTAATGCTGAGCTGGCTTTGGCGAATAAATTTGAGCCGGGGTCAATTGATCGATACTTGCAGGCAGTGCTCAATGCTGCCGAGCGTGGTGCCGACCTTACCCACAGGCTACTGGCCTTTTCACGACAGACACCTCTGGCCCCCAAAGTAATTAATATTCAAGATGCTTTGGAAAATGTCTGTGTATTACTGCAACGGCTGATTGGTGAAGATGTCGATTTAGTTCTGGTTAAGACAACAGGTCTAGCCAATTGCGAAGTTGACCCGAGTGAGTTGGAAAACGTCATTATTAATTTAGCCAATAATGCGCGTGATGCTATGCCCGGTGGTGGCAAGCTGATCATTAAAGCCCGTGAGATGATGTGTGAATCTCACAATGCGATGGTCCAAACCGGCGAGCTTACCGCAGGTGAATATGTGGTCGTTTCTGTCACCGATTCGGGCACTGGCATTGCGCCGGAGCTTTTACATCGTGTGACGGATCCTTTTTTTACGACCAAAGATGTCGGTAAAGGTACGGGGCTGGGCTTAAGTATGGCTTATGGTTTTGCCAAACAGTCGAAGGGCCACTTGAGTATTTACAGTGAACTGGGGGAGGGCGCAACCGTTAATATTTACCTGCCTGCCCATCATGATTCTGCTCATGCAATCAAAAGTGATAAGGCCGCTGTTATACCTCGGGGCAACGAAAAGATATTACTAGTAGAGGACGACCCCGCGTTGATGGAGCTGGCTTGCAATATGCTCGAGGTATTGGGCTACAGAGTTGAGGCGGCTGACAATGTTGAAAAAGGCATTGCGCTATACCAACAACATGTAGATTTTGATTTATTGCTGACTGACATGATCTTACCGGGTGGCCGTAATGGCAAGGAATTGGCAGATGAATTACTGGCGATCAATTCCGGCTTGAAAGTGATGTATATGTCAGGTTACACCGAAAATGCGGTACTTCATCACGGCCGGCTTGATGAAGGCGTTATGCTCTTACAAAAGCCTTTTAGAACTGCTGAGCTGTCGGCGATGGTGCGCCAGGTTCTGGACAGCTAAGCCGACAATAATTCATTCGAAAACGGCCGTGCTTGTCTCCAGCTTACGACTTGTTCAGAGCCTCCTCAGTGTAGGCTTGCTGTGGTTTGTGTCACATAGTACATTGATCGATATAAAAACTGACGTTGAATAGGTTCGCTTACCGTGAAGTAGTAAAGAGTGGACTAGCCCTGTCTTATTGAAAAAGGAGGCTTAATGACTTCCAGTGTTCATTTACTCGTGCTTTTCTCTTCCAGTGTTTTCTATTTTATAGTCTTCCTTGGCGCAGCTTATATTTGGCGTATTTCAAAGCTGCGCTCACTGTGGGTGGGTATAGGTGGCAGCGCACTTCTGATGGCCTTCCGCTGTTTAATGCTTGGTCTGGAAATGTGGCCCCAGAATAATGTACAGACAATATCTTCCTGGGTACATATTCTTGATTTACTCGTGCCGGTATTCTTTCTGTTATTGGCAGCCTTTATTTATCCTGCATTTAAACAATTTAATCATCGACTTGATAAAGATGAAATAAATCAAAAAGCTCTAATAGAGAGCAAAGAAAAATATCGTGCTTTGATTGAAAATACCGATGCGGGTTACGTTATTAATGATGCTGAAGGTATCGTCCTGGAGTGCAATGATATTTATGTAAAACTGACGGGGCGAAGCGAGCTCGGCGGGGTCGTAGGGCATAACCTTTCTGAATGGCTTGTTGATACACCAGACGCTGATTACATTCGGGATGAAATTAGAGGTCATGAGGGCCAACAGCTCAAAAAATATGATGATTTGAAGTATCGCCATCCCGATGGGAATATTGTGCCCATCGAGTTATTTAGTCGGGGTGTGGAAACAGAAGAAGGCCTGCGTATTGTTGCTTTGGCGAGAGATGTTTCTGATCGAGAAGCCGACCGGAAAAAACTTGTCGCGAGTGAAAAACGGGCTAATTTATTATTTGAAAATTCACCGATACCGATATCTATTTTCGCGGCGGATGGTCATTTTTTACGTGTAAATAAAGCCCATGACAAATTGTGGGGGGTGGAGCATACGGAGATAGACCCCGATTATACTATTTTCAATGACCCCCAGTTCAATGAGCTTATTGGCCGTGACAAGCTTGTTGCTATTTTTAAGGGTGAGCATGTTGATGTCGAGCCTTTAACTTATAATGCGAGCGTCAATGCCTCAAACGATGGAAAAATAAAAACGATATTGCCAATTTTCTTTCCCTTGTTCGATGACAAGGGGAAGGTCGAGAATATTGTGCAGATGCATATTGACTATACAGAGCGTGTAGCCGCTGAACAGCAACTCAAGGAACGGGAATCTTTTTATCGGGCGCTTATCAATAGCACCAATGATGGCTATGCACTTTTAAAGCCCGATGAGACGGTGATTGATGCTAATGACGAATATATTCGTCTGTCGGGGCATACCAAACTCTCTCAAATTAAAGGGCGAATCTCCCGCCAGTGGGTTAAGGGTGATATGGGCCTGGCCGAGCTTGAAAAAGGGCTGGCAAGTGGGTGTCCTGCCCATGGCATCCGCTGCGATTATCTTCAGCCTGATGGCTCAGTTATTCCGGCAGAGGTGAGTGGCGCTTTGGTCGAATCCAAAGATGGGCCACTGGTCGTTATATTAGCCCGCGATATTAGTGAACGCTTAGACGCTGAAGAGAGGATGCGTCAGGCTCAGAAAATGGATGCCATCGGCCAATTAACGGGGGGTGTTGCCCATGATTTTAATAATTTACTGGGTGTTATTTTGGGTAATGCCGAATTAGCGCAGATGAAAACAGAGGCGGAGCCCTATGTTGGGCGTTATCTCGATGCTATTTTAAATGCGGCTGAACGTGGTGCAGAGCTTACCCGCCGGCTGCTCGCTTTTTCTCGCAAGACACCGCTAATGCCTAAAGTGGTTGATATTAACGCCACACTGGACAATGTTGAGAAATTATTACAGCGTTTGATCGGCGAAGATATCGATCTTATTTTAGTGAATGATCCCCTGTCACCGAGCTGCGAGGTTGACCCGAATGAGCTGGAAAATGTCGTGGTTAACCTGGCTAATAATGCGCGGGATGCTATGCCCAATGGCGGCAAGCTCAACATTGAAGCGAGAACGGAAGTATGCAAAGAAGATAATCATTGGGTGTTAGAGGACGAGATGAGCGCCGGTGATTATGTCGTAATATCCGTCTCTGATTCTGGCACAGGTATTGACCCCGATTTACTCAGGAAAGTGACGGAGCCATTTTTCACCACTAAAGATATTGGCAAGGGCACAGGCCTGGGGTTGAGCATGGCCTACGGTTTTGCTAAGCAGTCGCACGGACATTTGAGTATTGATAGCACGCTGGGGGAGGGCACTGTGGTAAAGGTTTACCTGCCTCTTTATCAAGACGGCCTGGTCGAAAATGTCGACGCTCCAACACCCATTGTCGAATCCCGGGGGAATGAAAAGATACTACTGGTGGAGGATGATCCTGATCTTGGTGATTTAGCGTGTCATATGTTGGAGAGTCAGGGTTACCGCGTTGAGAGAGCTGAAAATGTTGAGGCAGGTATTGCGCTGTACCGTCAACACGGTGATTTTGATTTGTTACTGACGGATATGATTCTTCCCGGTGGTCGTAATGGTCGAGACCTGGTTGATGAATTACGGCGCTTGGCCCCTAATCTGAAAGCCATGTACATGTCGGGTTATACCGATGACGCGATAGTCCATGACGGCCGGCTTGACGAGGGCGTTGTACTGCTACAAAAACCTTTTACAACGGTTGGCCTGACGACCAGCGTTCGTCAGGTTCTCGATAGTTAGCACGCTAACAAGATTGGGTTTATACGCCCTGGGCTAATTATCTTCCTTATCTGCCTGGTACTCGCCGAGCATTGCCAGATGATTTAAGCGTGCTCGTTTGAGCAGGGCCTGTTGTGCGGCAACGCTATTTTCGGCTTTACCTTGCCAGGCCTGTAGCGCGGGTTGTTGCAGGGCGCGGCCATAGGAAATAGTCAGCTGCCAGGGCGCATTGGGTGCTTGCTGGTTAAGGGCATTTAAATTGGCTGTGGCTTCTATGGGTTCCTGACCACCGGACAAGAAATTAATACTGGGTACTGCTGCTGGTACACAGCGTTTTAATACGTTGAGTGTTGCACGGGCTACTTCATCGGGATCAGCGCGACGGCACTCGTTGCCGGGCAGCACCATATTGGGTTTCAGTATCATCAGTTCAAGTACAACATTGTGCCGCGCCAATGCTTGAAATACCGCTTGTTGCACGGCCTCGGTGACTTCAGCGTGACGTTCAATATCATGGCTGCCATCCATCAATACCTCGGGTTCAACAATAGGTACGAGTCCCTCGGCCTGACACACGGCCGCGTAGCGTGCGAGCATTTCGGCATTCGCGGCGATCCCGTGCTGGCTGGGTACGTTTTTATCGATGGCATAGACTTCACGCCATTTGGCGAAGCGTGCACCCTGTGTTTTATACACCCGTAAACGTTCAGCCAGACCGTCCAATCCCTGAGTAATAAGGTCACCCGGCGACAGAGCCAGCGGAACTTTACCTTTATCAACTTTAATGCTGGGCACAATCTTTTGTGCCCAGGCGGCTTCGGGAATGCTCGTCTGTTTGTCAGTCCTTTGATCAAGACTTTCCTCGAAGAGGATAAGGCCGCTAATGTATTCGCCCAACCCCTCGGTACCTGCCAGCAGGCTACGCCAGATGCGGCGGCTTTCTTCGTTTGACACCACGCCGATAGATGCGAAACGTTTGGCGATGGTCGGTGCGCTTTCATCGGCGGCAAGAATGCCGCGGCCCTTTTGTACCATTGCGGCAATAGTCGATTCCAGTTCTGCTAATGACATGTTTGCTCTCCTGTGACCTATCCTTGCGCTAAAACAGTAAGTTAATATCGTAAGCTATGTACTCTAGCACTGTGAACAGCGATTTATATTGCGAAGGGAGAATTGGATGAAAATCACCTTTCTGGGTGGCACCGAAACAGTAACCGGATCGAAGTATTTGGTAGAGACCGGCAGTACTAAAGTCCTGGTCGATTGCGGTTTATACCAGGGTTATAAGTGGCTGCGTGAGCGCAACTGGAAAACCTTGCCGCTGGATATTGACCAGCTCGATGCTGTTTTATTAACTCATGCTCATCTTGATCACTCTGGCTATATTCCCGTTTTATACAAACAGGGTTTTCGGGGGCCGGTATTCACCCATTATGCGACCCGCGATTTGTGTGAGATTTTATTGCCCGACAGTGGCCATATTCAAGAGGAGGATGCGCGCTATTACAGTCGGCATAAATTAGGTAAACATGCACATCCGCTGCCGCTCTATGATCGCGCTACGGCGGAACGTTGCATGGATTTGTTTACGCCTCTGGCCTTTGAGGAGGTCTGTGAAATCGGTGATATTAAATTTCACCTACAAAGTGCAGGGCACATCCTCGGTGCCGCCAGTATTATTCTTGAAGCTGAGGGCAAGCGTGTTGGCTTTTCTGGTGATGTCGGTCGCCCCGATGATATTTTTATGCGCCCACCCCAGCTTTTGCCAGAGCTCGATTTATTATTGCTTGAATCAACCTATGGCAACCGTCGTCACGACAAGCAGGATGCCTTTCAACAGCTTGCCGATGTGGTGACAGCAACGGCAAAAAATGGCGGTGTCTTATTGATCCCCAGTTTTGCCGTGGGTCGGGCACAGGCTCTACAATTTATGCTCACGACATTAATGAAAAATGGGCGTGTTCCGGCAATGCCTATTTATCTCGATAGCCCAATGGCCATCAATGTATCGAATATTTATTATCGCTATACCGAGCTCCATCGCCTCAATCGCGAGCAGTGTGATGCTATGTGTCGCACTATTAAGTTCGTCAACCACGTTGAAGAATCCAAAGCTCTTGCCGATATTCATTACCCCCACATAATTATTGCCGGTAGTGGTATGGCTACTGGGGGCAGAATTCTCCACCATTTGAAATCCCGATTGTCAGATCATCGTACTACAGTACTTTTTACCGGCTATCAGGCGGGTGGGACGCGTGGCGCAAAAATGCTGCAGGGTGTCAAAAGTGTGAAAATTCATGGTCAGTGGGTACGCAATCGCGCACGCGTTGAGATCTTGCCTGGTTTATCGGGGCATGGCGATTACAAAGATATTAGCCGTTGGCTGGCGGAGTCTAATCTGTCCCCGGGAACAGCTGTTCAACTGGTTCACGGCGACCCCGATGCGCTGGACGGTATGTGTGATCATCTGCGTCGAACGACAAAATTTGATGTCACTATTGCGGGCTATAGAAAAATATTAACGATTTAAACGGCCGTTTATTTATTCCGATTATTTTTATCAGTCAGTGGTTTAATTAATGCGACTTGTTAATTGAGTAATTATCGGCACTGTTTTTAAAGGGCTGAAGCAACATTTTATCGAGCATCAGATCGCGTTCAGTGCGAAAAGTACTAATGCCGATATCCATTTCTTGATGTCCTTTTTCAGGCTGGGCACAGTAAGTACCAAAGGCCCGATCCCAAAGGGACAGATTAAAACCGAAATTACTGTTTGCCTCATGGGGGATAACTGAATGATGAACACGGTGCATATCGGGAGTGACGATGGCACGTCGCAGCACCTTATCCAGACCTAATGGCAAGCGGGCATTGGCATGATTAAACATTGCCAGGGTATTGAGCAGCACCTCAAAAATTAATACCGCAACGGCAGGCGGCCCCAGCGCAGCGATTACCATGAGTTTAATGACCATCGATAAAATAATTTCAAGGGGATGAAAACGTGCGCCGGTGGTGACATCAAAAGCCAGGTCGGTATGGTGCATGCGGTGTAATCGCCACAGCATCGGCACTGCATGAAACAGGATGTGTTGCAGGTAAATAGCCAGGTCGAGGCAAATAATGGCGAGTGCGCAGGCTAACCACAGGGGTAAATCAAATTGCTGCAGTAGTCCCCAATCTGC